>JMSU01000001.1_pt1 | contig 257931 bp, 239 predicted proteins | sample 179011 | NCBI WGS metagenome assembly JMSU01 (sample SAMN02769580, study PRJNA246767) | bioreactor metagenome | isolation source: Culture-1 Bioreactor ArsB derived from microbial biomass from the upper 2 cm... | place: Germany: Bremen | collected day 87 after inoculation
ACTTCCATCAATAATTACGCTAACAATTTCATTCTGTATGGACGAATTTATTTTTTGCAGCTCATATTGTAATTGTTGTATGTTTTCTATAGCTTTATCTAGTATCATCATATCATATATTCTCCTATTATTAGTTGATACGTTAAACTTTTGTACTAAGCCATTAAAGTAAGTCCAGTGTCTATGAAATGGGTAAGTTTTATATGCGTTACTAAATAAAAAACTTACCCATTAATAGATTAACTTATTTTCTAAGTTATTCAACTTCGTTAATGCGTACCCGATATTTCTAAGTCATCTCGTGATGACTTCCACGCTGAATATACATTAATCACTGAATAGGGTATATCGGCTGATGGTATTGGGTATTCATGATAATCACTTGTTCCTTCCTTTCCTATCTTTATTGGATTGTTAGCATGGGTATATTGTAATGTATAGATGTTGCCTACTGCTTTTATATCTGCTGCCATGATTATTAATCCATTTTTAGACTGTAACTTTTTCATGGTATCATTCTTTAACGTCTCACCATGTCTTATGACGACTGCTGACGATGGAAGTCCAAGTGTAAAATGCCATCGTTGCGCCTGTAGTCCATAAAATAATGATGATATTGTCCTTCCTGGATTCTTATCCATTCCTTTTGTTTGACCAGTTCCTATAAAGGTTCTGTTTCTACCTTTTAGAAAAACAACTTGTCCATTTCCTAATTGGTTGCTACTTCCTGATGGAATCATAAGAGCTTTTGTGTCTCCACTACTATCTGTATAACCATATTTCAACGCTACACTTTTTGTTAACTCTTCTTCCTCACTCGTATAGTTTCTTCTATCTTTTTCTTCTTCCCACTTATACATATACTTATATGGGTATACCATACTTGAATCCCATCCTGGTCTAGCTGCACCATAGATATTGAATGGTTTATATATACCACTTACGTTAATATAGATATCCAGGGGTATGATATAGTCTGGATCTGAGGAGCTCTTTGTCAAATCCATATAGTAATAATACGGTATTATTTGAACATTATTATAATAGTTTCCAATGGTCTGTACATCTGCCAATATCTTGTATCCTGTTGTGACAGGTTTCTCTTTTAACAGATCTATATTATTATCGCTAGGTGATAAAGGGAAGTATATAGGCTTCCAATGTGTATTTGGTTTATTACGTTGCTTCCACAAGGTTTCATTTGGCTTATTCAGATGTTTAAGTAACCCATAGGTATTTAGATAGTGATCACTTAAGTCTGCTCTATTTCCTCTTATATCCAAGTAACTTCCTACTATATTATTCTGTTTCGCAGTATCTACTTTCTTAACTACTCTATTAACGTACCAATCATCATCTTTATCCCAAGCAGATAATGGTTCTTTGAATAAATTAGAGAATCTATAATCTTGTGTATCTTCTATGACAAGATTACCAATCCTTCCTATAACGTCAATATTATATTTTTTAAGTGCACTGTGCTTTGCAGCTTTATTGATGTATCTTATTTTGTTAGTAGGAAATTCATTATTATCCGCTGTTCCGTTTTTGGCGATAACCTTAAATGTCACCAAGGAACTTATTTCTTCATTATTAGCAAGTGGACAGTAAAAATTATATTTTCTGCCAGCTACTGGAAGTGATATCTCTTCCCATTTTTTGTACATCTTACCGTTATAGATGACATTAAATCCAAATGTTACGCTTTTTTTAGCAATCCATTCGGTTGTATCCATATCATTTACAAAACCCTTTCCTCTTGTTTTGGTTGTCTTACCTATTCCTAGTTGACCATTACCATAGAAGTCTCCTGTACTAGGGAAGTTGATTTGAAATGGATAGTCCATGTTAATTAAATTTCCAGGATTAACATTTTCACTTTGACCTGACCCTTCATTATAAACACTTACAGGTTTATTTGCAGATATTGTATTAATTTTTTCTTTATAGCAAGTATCGTAGTGACCTCCTTGATGGTGTGGTTCTGTACAATTTAACGTTTTTACGGTTATATACTGAGGCTCGGAGGAAATGATCTCTGGAGTGGTTATTTTCGCCAAACCGTGACCACTATTAAGCCCTGTAGAAGATGTACCATTAGATACACCTCCAATATATCCTGAACCACCAGCTCCAGCTGTTTCTGTACGAGTACGACCTCCATAATAACCACCGCCACCACCACCGCCACTATCGGATGATGAGCAATTTTCTCCTCTACCTAATTGATAACCTGATGTTTGGGTCCCTGGTGAATTACTGGAACCACCAGTTGATCCTGATAGTCCTCCACCATGTCCACCTTCTTCACGGTCTTCTCCAGCACCACCACCGCCACCAGCAACAATAATTCTTGATGATAGGGATGTATGCGTTCTTATGTCAGTAGCCCCTCCTCCTCCAGAACCACATTCATCGGAACGACCATATTGAGAGCCATTTCCCCCTCCATTATATCCTCCATATGCATAACCACTTCTTGGATAGCCATCTGATCCTTTTCCACCCACATATATATAGAGTATATCTCCTTTACTTAGATATTTTTCTCCATATGAATAACCACCTTTACCGCCATATCCTCTATTATCACTATAGCTTGTACCTCCTCCGGCACCCCATGTCTCAAGTTTATATAAACCATCACATGGTGCTATGAATGTTTGCTGTCCTCCTGAATAGTTAAAAGTATGAGTAGTTGCTTCTTGTGGTTCTACATAATTAGGGTTATTAATAGATTTTGATGTATAACAGCTTGATGTATGTTCATGTCCTCCTGTATAGTTGCAATCTAGAACCCATTCTACCTCCTTTAAATCTTCCTGTCGATTACCACCTATATTTTTGGTTGATGCAGTTCTTTGATCTCTTATTACTGGAAGTGGTATGACGATAGCATCCTCTGCTGATACTGGATTATGTATAACGATATCATTGACTTTGGTATGATTATCTGAATAAGTTGTTTTGAATTTTTGTCCATTCATACCATATTCACTATTTCTTGATTTACTATATGCTGCACTCCCGCTACCTCGTGTTAATCTTAACTCATAGAATATGCTTGACTGTCCTGTTATATATTCTCCATTAGGTATAGTATCTATTACATTAAGTCCCGTATTTATTAATCTTAACTCTGAAGAAGGTCTTGATGGTCTGCTTAGACCATATGACTGACTGTCAAATATAGTCGATACTCTCGTATGGTTGCCACTCCCTCTATATTTTTCATTAGGTCTATAATAATTTCCGTTATAAGAACCAATATTTATATGGTCTGTGCTCCACTTAGCAGCTGATAAGGAGTTGTTGTCCCACATTTCTTCTTTGCTTGTCTTAGGTGCCTCAAGTAGCTCCGTTGTTTTCATCGTTGATGATGGGTCTGATTGAAAGTATATGACGGACTGGTCTCCTGATGATGTTTGTAGTATTAAGAAGTCGGATATAGCTATAACATTCGTTGTTAGATTTCTTCTATAATTAAACTGATTTTGTTCATTAATTGGTCCTGAGTCTTTACTATTCGTACATGGTCCTGGCTTATTACCGCATGCATTATCAGAATCCCCTTCTTCCCATGTAACCGAATCATGTTGCCCTGTCTCTAGGGAATATCTTAGCCGATGACCTCTACTTGTATCACTACTTGCTATGTTCCAGAATATGTTGGGATTACCTTTCTTAACAGTTGCTGTTACCTTATCTGTACCTATAATTTCACTCATGCCGTCGACTTTTGACTGCTTAATCTCCCAAACATTTACTTTTTTTATCTTAAGATAATCAAATGTCGCATTCTGAGTCCATGAATCACTATAGCCCCCAACTTTGTGGTCACAACATGGACCACATCCTGTATGTGTAGAAAGCCCAGACCATACTTGTTTATATTCAGTATGAGACTCTTCAGATTCTGTTTCAGTAGCTTTTTTTGTGACGACCTTTTTAGTTGCCACACTTGTGCTCTCTGCATGTACTGTTCCATCATATCCAGTTATAGTTCTTGGTGTTGGTGCTCCAGGATTAGATGTGGACCACCCTCCTGTCTTAGAAGACATACCACTCGTATGTAGAGGACCGATATGATTGTCTCTATTTTCACACCATACTTTATTATATTTTGATGTATAGCTTCTCGTTGCTGTTCCATTAGGTACATATTCAACTTCAACATCAACAATAAATTCTGAACCTCCTGATGCAAAGTAGAGGTTTCGCGTTGTAGGTGTTCCTGCCATTGCTTCAAACTGCTCATGATATACATCACCTTGTTTTATCTCTGACCAATAACTTGGTGTTGATACATACCCATCCGTTTCTGGCTTTCGATAGAAAGAGGCTATATCCGTACCACCATTAAGTGGAATTGTTTTATCACGTACTTTTACATTTATATCTGCATCATATTCAAATTCTACAGTTTCCCCACCTGATATTGGGTAGGCAGTAAGATCATCTGTGTAATAGAGTTTTTCACCACTAAAGTAATTAAGTAATTGTGTGGATGTAATATTGTATGTATAATTCGCCTGTGGTTCGATTATAGCTCCGCTTTTATCTCTTTTTAAATTTACAGTGAGCTGTACATGACTATCCCCCACAAAAACTTTCCAGTCTTCTATACTTTGTGAGCCTTGGGTGAGGTCAATAGTAATATCTGACATTTGCCCAATTTTGTCACCTTCTACTTGTTACTATCTGGCTCTGCTTTAAGTAGATGTGTTCCTGCAACATCTACAGGTGTATAGTAGAAGATCACGGTGGCTTCTTTAAAAGAACCTTCTTCTGGTTCTTTGTACTCTTCAGCTTTATATTTGTTTTTGCCTGTTATTTTAATTGATTCATCTGATTTTGTCTCAATTGGCTTTTGATCCATTTGAATAGTTAATGAATCGTATTTATATCCTGCAAATTCTTTTTTTGCATATGTATCTGACATACCATGGTCTAAATAGTAAGCTTTTTCTTGCTCGCCAGGCATATTTTCAGTACTTCCATCCGGATTTTCCTTTTGTGAATGATGGTAATTTTTGAGTTAAATACAGGGAATTTTAGCTTTTTATTATAATCTTCGTAAAAATCATTAGGATGAATCCAGCCTCTTGCATTTTTTATTCCATATTTCTCAATATGTTTCTTTCCATTTACAAGCGTTTCTTCTCCTTCTAAAGAATAATATACTTCACCAGTTTTTATCCCTCGATCATCAATGCTTCCTTCAATTTTTTTACCTGTTAAAATCGTATAAACCGGGTCAAAATATACATAACCTCCTTCTGTCAATAATTGGTCTGCCCAACCTAGGTTATTTTCTTCTTTAATCCTTTTTACAATCTTTTCATAAGCTGTTAAAAATCTTGACTTTACTTTTAAAGGCTTTGTGCCTGGTATATCCTCACTCTCACCTAGTTTCTCTAATTTTATAACAGCAGAGCTAGTCCTAGGGGGATTGTTTGTATTTCTATCTCCATTAAATATCTGCCAGCCTATTGTTCGATATCTTATGTTTGTTGTTGCTTTAATACCTATTGTTTCAAATTTCAAATCTCCTTTATCATCAAATTTTAATCCTTCTCCCCCTGCATAGCTGGTTATGGTCAGTATATTTAATGTGACTACAATTATTAATACTATACCTATGATTTTCTTCAATCTATTTCACTTCCTTAACTTGCGTTATAAAATGCTCATCATAGATAAGTCTCTCAGCTGTCTCCCATTTCTCTTCAGCATTTCTTACTAAATTAGCTATTTGTACATCCACTATACAAGTATATTTTTTGCCAAGTTCAACATCTCCATACCTTGTATATTTTTTTAACCACTCCATATCATTACAACTCTCAATGACATAATTCATTCTTCCCCTAATTAATGTGTCACTATTGGTATAAATACTAGTTTCATCTGTTATGAATTCAGTATGAATGGCTATCTGTTTTTCTGTTATCATATCAGCCCAGTAATTGATATGTTCTTCATTTGTTCTATGTATACCATCATCCGCTAGCCAACTGGTACTTTCTAAAAAGAACCATTTTAGTTTTTCAATGTATTCTGCCTTATTATACGTTTTATAGTCCACATTATAGAATGTTTCCATGTAACTTTTTCCTATCTCAACAAATTCCTTGATTTTATCTACTCCATAGCGTTTCATCAACCATTCATTATCTTCCAGAAAGTCTGATCCCCAATCGTCTTCCAGATATGGATACTCTTTCAATTGATGAATGATTTCCTCCCTTGTCATTCCTTCCAAATCTACCGTCTCATCACTCTTAAGGGTTATAATAACTGTAAAATTAACACTATCCCACTCCACATTGGCTCCCATTGCTTCGCTGACAAATCTTACAGGAACGAATGTCCTGGCGTCTTTTAATATGGCTTGTGTATCCATCACTTGCGCTTGGCCATCAATGGATATCTCTTTTTTATTGATAATTAATTTAATAATTTTATTATTATAAGTGATGGTTACTTCTTGAAGATCACCATCCCAATTAACTTGTCCCCCTAATGCTTCACTTATGAATCTTACGGGTACAAGTGTTCTATTATTGGCATCGATAAATGGTTGTGCATCTGGGAAATCTACGGTTTCACCTTCAACTGTCACCGTTACATAAGTTTCTGCTGCTACTCCTGTAATCATCGTTGCTGTTAAGATTATTACTACCATTATTAAACTTGTCATTTTTTTCATTATAATACTCCTCCTTGTTGTTGGTTTGTCAAATTTACTTGCAATTAAAAGTACCCTTCATTATATAGCCTTTACAAATTAGGAAATCGGACATAATTTACCTATTTTTTTAGATACTATTCATAATAATAAATCTAGTACAACTATTTTACCATATATTAGTAATTAGTGTACATACAATACTATACATTTGTTATAGTATGGATAATGTTACATTCATTTAGAGATAGTAGCACTATGTCTAAAAAGAGATAATTAGTCTAAACATAAAAAGCTCAGTAAAATTTTATTCTACTGAGCTTTTAAGTATTTAACTATTGATCTGCCACTTTCTTAGGTACTTCCGGATAAATCACATATTCCTCTTTAACTATAACAGACATACCACCAACACCAGCAATCATCACATAATTATCTTTTTTAGCTTCGATTCTTAACCTAATACTATGTGCTTTTTCGAATTGAATATCTTCATTCTCATCAGGAAATTCAGAGTTTTCAATGATAGGTGCTCCATCTTTTATCCAAACATCGCCTTGTAGTATTTTCTTACATTCTTCTGTATAGGGTATTGTCTCATCTTCTTTAATCCAACCTTTATAATCCATGGGTGTATCATAGACAGGTATTTCAACATAGTACCAAGTCTCACCTCTATTGTTTGAGACTGCATCGTTTACAGTAATAACTGAATTAATAAAAATATTCCTAATGATCGGTGTATCTGAATAAGGTAATACCCTAATACTTGCTTCTTGATTGATGAACCTCACCGTATCTTCTGTTCCTACATATAATAGTCCATTTCCTATAAACTCATATTTCATGCTATCAATCATCTGTTGTAATTCGACTTTTTCTTGCTCTAATTGTTCAATCTTTTTCATAAGTTCTTTATGCATATCTTCCATAGTACTCTGTTCTTCAAGCAATGAATCTACTTGTTGGGTTAGTACCAACATGTCATCTTCCTTCTTACTCTTACAGCCTACGATACCTACTAATAGTATTAGTAGAATACCTACTAGCATCATCTTTTTAATCCTTTTCACCATATATCCTCCTATAATTTTTTTATACGCTGATATCCCCACATCAGTTTATTGAGATTATGTAGCATGTCGTGTAATAGTAGTCTATATTACGTCATTTTCATTTGATTGATATAATTGGTTAAGCTTTAATGCAAGAACTCTAGCTTTTGTAAGGGCTTCTTTGTCATCTTTTACGGGTATATGATTAGTCCCCAAGGATTTCACTATGCCTATAGACTCTGTGTTTATCTGATGGAAGATAATAGTTGCTCGTTCAATTGCAGGTTCAGGACTACCATCTCCTCCACCTACGATAATGAAAACACCTTTTTTATCTTTGAGCTTATACCCTTCAATCTTTTTTATAACACGCTGAACGAAAAATCGCTGCAAACGACTGGCAAAGCTTAATAATTTACCTGTTAGCTCCGAAAAATAGATAGGCGATGCTATAATCACATTGTCTACTTCATTCAGCAGCTGATAGATTTCTTGCATGTCATCTTGTATTGAACATGCATCCTGCTTCCAACAATATCTACAATCTACACAGGGACTAATATCATCATAATATGTATGTATAATCTTCACTTCACCATCTAAATGTTTTACCATCTCATTAATTAGTGTTATGGTATCACCTTTTTTTCTAGGTGAGCCATTTATGATTAGTGTTTTCATTATTTTTTCCATTGTCATCATCCTTTGCACTAATTTCTTTAATCGTCTATATTATATCACATTCCATTAACCCTAAGTCAATACGAACTAAAAGATCACCTATTCACTAATAATTTGAATAGGTGACCTAATTAATGCATGAATATTTTATGTCGCATTGCTATGTTCACATGCCTATATGATAAGATCTATCTAAGCTGTATTAACTTAATAGCTTCCTCATAACAAGTAGCAGATGATTGTAATGAAATACCTGTATCAAATGTCTTGTTGTAATGTCGATATTCTTCAGGCGATAAATGATAACTTATAATAGCCGTTTTGTTAGCTTGGAAACGCTCCTTTATTAGGTCTAAAAATGATTCACCAAATTCCACGTTTTTCATGTAGCCAAAATTCATTCCTTGATTACATGATGTATCAGCCATCTCAAATACAATCTGATCTGCTCTACCACAGAAATGGATACTTCCTGAACCAAAGTATTCTAGTATCCTCCTATCGTAAGGTAGAACAAATTCTTTAAACATAGCGTTGGACATGTTCACCGCTGAATCATTCCGTAGTAATATCCTTCCTTTATATAATGAACCCCAATGGTAGTTGAATGTACCATGAGTTCCTATTATTTCATCGTTTATATATCCTTTTAGTTTATTCATTAATTGTATGTATGTTTCTGTAACCAAGCTCATTAGATCATGTACTAAATCGGGTGTATCGTACATAGCCATGTATATATCTGGTCCCCACATAAGATGTGCTACATCAAATGGTCCCTGAAGATCAGGATGATACAGCTTAATGTACTCATTACACTTTTCATATTTTTGTAATTGGATCCTGTAATATTCGTAGATTTCAAACATTTGCTTTCCAAAACCTACATTAAGGTCAGGCACACCTCCATGAACGATATCACGTATCTTGTCTACATTCTCCACATGATCTACCCATGGTAGGTTGGTATCTACAACAACGCGAGAGGTAACACCAAATAGACTAGGTAATGTACCAACGCCGTAATTAGAACGTATGGTTAATAGCCCATCGTCTTTGGATTCTACCGAAGTGGATACACCACCTGCTAATTCGTTATACATCATGTTTTCCATGTTATTAAACGTCTCACCATAGGGTAACATAGCAAACCTACTATGTGGGTACATAACGCGAATAGGTAATCGCTCCATGGGTTTATAATTCAATGTATTGATAAGACTCTTTTCCACTTGTTTTAAATGTTCTGGGTCGATATTTTCCTCTATATATGTCAAAATCTCATGTAAAGCCATCTATCTTCCATCTCCTTTTTTACTTCTCTTCTAAATAGGATACATACTATAGGGTTACTATAACACACAATTATTGTAAGTTCTTGCTCTATGTTATTGATATTCTTGCATATCTTGTGGTCTTTGCTATAATGATTATAGATGTGGTAATTTGAAAGAAAAATTGAAACGGAAATTTTATAAATTGATAGATTATAGGAGATGTATATGGAAAATATAAGCAATAAAGAAAAAGCCTCTTTTTCTACGAATTTCCAAGTGTTTCATCACCGTTCAGATCACTATGTGATGGATTTTCATTTTCATGATTTGTTTGAGATCTATTATAATATCTCAGGTGGTGACCGTTATTTAATTGAAAACAAAGTCTACCAGAACAATCCAGGCGATCTCTTTGTTATTAATAATTATGAAGTCCATAAAGTAACGGCTAAGATAACTACACCCTATGAGCGTGTTATTATTATCTTCAAGCCTGAATATATATATCACTTCTCTACAGAAGACGCTAATCTTCTTCAGTGTTTTCTTAGGCGAAAAAAAGGATTTTTAAATAAAATTCATCTATCACAAGAACAGCAGGCTATTTTTTTAAGTCATGTTGAAAAATTAAATGGTATTCAGCACGAGATTTTTGGTGCAGCTATTTTAGAAAAAACCTATTTTATCCAACTGTTAGTTTATATTAATCAATGGTACATGGATGAAACCCAATATGGATATGAAGCGGAAACCTATAATATTCATGATACCGTTGAAAGCGTAATATATCATATAGATAATTATTTTACTCACTCTATCACTTTAAATCAATTGGCTAGAGATTTTAATATTAGCAAATACTATCTATGCCAACTTTTTAAAAAAAATACTGGAACAACTGTCAATCACTATCTAACAGCAAGACGTATAGCAGAAGCTAAAAAGTTACTTCATGATGGAATGAGCGTGAGTGAAGTAGCTGATCATACTGGATTCAATGATTATACACATTTTATACGCACCTTTAAAAAATGGGTCGGCATGCCACCTAAGCGTTATACTCGCACATTTTACTAATATAGTTCCAAGAATTATGGGGTATATAAAAGTCCTGAAATTCAAAAAATAAGATTAAGAAATTATATAAAAGGGATGGTAAGATGAATCATATACGCATTAGAGTGGATGGCATAAGAAGTGATACTGAGAAACAACAGATTAAAAATGCACTGGATAAATTTGAAGGTGTTAGGGAAGTGGCAGTTGATCCTATGACACGTTCGATTAGTGTAAAATTTAATCCGCCTTCAACAGAACGTGAGATTGTGGATTGTATTATCTCTACAGGGCACGATCCCATATATTAATACAAAATCATCAAAAAGGGCAGTCTCCGTATTAATAAAAATACTGAGTCTGCCCTCTTTCTCATCTTTTTGTCTCTGTTATTATTTCTATTATCTTTATAATTAATTCTATTGGACTAAGTCACTAATCTGATACCATATGTCTAAGCCAGCTTCTCTGCCAAATTCTCCATAATAATTTGGTATTGTACCGATACGCCATAATGATATACCGGCTAAGTCATAATCATTAGCTAATTTTATTTTAGCTAAAACACTATCCCAGTTTTCATACCAGATAAAATTATTTTGATTTTTATCATTGACATAGGTTAGATAAGGGTTTTCATACGTCTTGTTATAGTGAAGCAATCCATCCATTTCTTTTTCTTGATCATCAGTTTTTATTAACTCGCTATAGATACGATCATATACTTTTCCATAGGTTGGTGATGAAATGATACGATTATACGTACCTTTCCCTTGACCTACCCATTGAGTAACCCCAAAATTAATCTGTAACACAATCTTATCTTTGTATGACTCTCCAACTGCATCAATAAGCGTTTCGATATCCTTTTTAATAAGTTGTATAGGACTTGGTGGGCTTTTGGTAAATTGATAGTACATACTCGTCTTGTCTCTTGTATTAAAATCATGCTCCATCAGAATCATATAATCCACTGTATCTAAAATATCTTTATAGTGATGGTAGCCATAGTACTTTACTGAAGGTACTGCTATTTGGATTGTTTTATCTTCTCCTAGTGCTTCTCTCAATTTTTTAAGAAAATTGACATAGGCTTCTTGATCTTCTTTATTCACATTTTCAAAATCAATGGTAACCCCGTCAAAAGATAACTTATTATAGGCTTTGTTCTTGCCATTAACGGCTTTTGCTATATCACTAACAATTTTATCTGTGTTCTTAAAAATCTCTTTAAAATAATCGTTTCGATTACTATTATCATCGGCAAATACCATAAGAGATTTTGGAACATCTGTATCATTTACTTTGTCTAGTGTTTTATCATAGCCACTTGGTACCCAGAAATCCTTACCATTGAATACAAGCTCCACACCTTTATTTGTTTGATCAATACGGCTCCATCCAAAAGATAAAGCATCAAAATTGGTCAATGTTTTCCCACGATAGAATTCATCAAATTGATCATAGGATGCAATGGCATAGAAGCCATGGATAAGGAAATCCTCTTTTAATGTAAAAGGTGTTTCTATTTTGTCTATAATTTCCAGTTGATTTTCCTTCTTAGATAAGGTCTTATCTAACAGGATGGCTGCTTCTTCAATAGGTACATAAGTCTGATCTTGATAGGTGATGGTCTTCACCTCTGCCTGCTTCTCCCCATAGACCAATGTAAGTGATTTCATCCACTGTTCTAGTGTCTCTGTTATGGATGATGCATTGACAAATGCCCCCACCCAAAGACTGGCGAAAACCATGACTGCCACTAACATCTTTAATACTTTTTTCTTCTTCATAATATACTCTCCTCATAAGTACTTATTATTGCCTACTAATTTTTTCTTATATTCATTAATAGTAATGGTTTCAAATTCTATGTGTTGAATAAGTATGTGAATAGATATTATTATACCCCATTAATGATATAAAATGGGGTATTTTTTCCAATATTAATATAAATTTAATCTATGGGTATTTTCTTTTAACCAAACCTTCCCTTGACGATAGTTGGGAAGTATAGCTTCTACTAATTGCCAGAAAGCTTTGGAGTGATTCATATGAATTAAATGACACATCTCATGAACCACCACATAGTCTAAAGCCAAAGGTGATGCCATAGCCAGTTTCCAATTAAAATTAAGATTCTTTAAGGAACTACAGCTTCCCCATCTGGTTTTTTGCTGTTTAATGACCACACGATTGGGTTCTACTTGTATATACTTCTTATAATACCCTATTCGTTCTAATACTAGGGTTCGAGTAGCCTTACGATAGAATTTCTCTAATAATTCTCTATATATGGCTGGATCATCTATTGGTGTGGTGATCAGGAATCTTGTATCAAAAATAAGATGAGCACGTACAGTTGCTTCATCTAAAGTTATATCAAGAGGATATTCCTCGCCTTGAAATAAGAATAGTTCCCCATTGACATACGTTTTCTTAGGAATTGCTCGCTCTTGTCTAGTTTCAATTTTTCCCATAATCCATGATGCTTTTTTAGTCACTAGCTCCATTATACGCTCTTCATGAAGCCCTACTGGCGCTTTAACCATCACCTTACCATCTTGGTCTATAGCTATAGCTAATGTCTTTCTTTTACTGTATTTAATCGTATAATTTATTGTTCGATTATTATATGTTAATTTCACCTATGATCAACCGCCTAATGTCACATCCGTTGTCTGATACCAATTAAGTGCTTCTATAAAATGCTCTTTTTTAAAGTCAGGCCAGTAATCATCAATCACATAGATATCCGAATACACTGATTGGACTGGCAAGAAACCACTTAAACGTCTGCGTCCACCCCACCTTATGATTAAATCAATCCGAGAAATATCTGCTGAGGCAATCTGCGTTGTACACCTATTCCCTTCTATTTGTTTACCCAACCCTTGATTCAAGTCCCATTTCCAATCATAATTCACTAAGAAATTAAGATTAATAAGACCTTTGCCGAACTTCACTCTTTTGTTAGCATAGGGCAAAAGCTCTTCTGGAAAGACAGACGACTCTTTATTACCGATGACAAGAAGATTAGCATCACGGTGTGCTAAATGACCAACTGCCTGAACACAAGCATCGATAAAAGCTGCTTTTTGATTAGCCGGTCGTTTGGTATTATCATGGGTAAAACCGTAGAAAGTTGCTTCCTTTATACCATACTCTAACATCAATTCATAGAGTTGAAAACCAGGATCTATGCCGTGAAAATAACCATCTTTCTTGTGCAATTGGTTTTCCACAGCCCATCGTCTATTTCCATCAGGTATAATGCCTATATGTTTAGGTACTCTTTTATATTCATTCATATTGTTTACTCCTTTGCTATCTTAAGTAGTGTAAGTAGGTTTATATTATGCTCTACTAAAGCTATTTACGATTGGGAGTATATCTATTCATCTGTCTAGCATAAAATTTAATAAACCTTTAGCTATCATCTTATAATTTGGCTATAATATAATATACAGAACGTTTAAATGTGAAACCTTCTTCTGTACGATATTGTTCAAGTCCTTCGTAAGCCTCTTTCTTTAATTGTTCAAGCTTGTCTTGACCTGTTGCCTCGATACGGTCCAGAATACCTTTTACCGCATTGCTATTCATTTCAGCCCACCACTGGTCTTCATCTTCATAGGTAAATAACCGATCTTCTAGCTGAATATGTATTTTGCAAAAACCTGCCTCTTGAAAAATCATTCGTAGATCATCCTCTGAAGTTAGTGACCGCTTCTTTTTATTTGCCTGTTCTTCGTTTTGGTGCTCTTTCTTTTGCTTATTGTCTTCCTTTTTATCTGTAGGATTAGCTGGTGGTAAGTACTTCTGAATAAGACCACTAAGCCATGGATTATCATCTTGCTCGCCCCATGTTACCATACAAAATGAACCATGTCTGACTAAAACTCGCTTAATCCCAGCAAAGTCATGATCCGTATTGTAGAGATATGGTAAACCAAATCCATTAAGGACATAATCAAATTGATGGTGATTAAATGCTAAGTGAGCGGCATCCATTTCTAATACTTCTACATTGGATAAACTAAGGCTTTTTCTGCTTTCCTCACAGACTTTTACCATACTTTCAGCAATGTCAATACCTATAACTTGTCCATGGTTTCCCACTTTTTCAGCTGCTGGAAACAAGGATGCACCAGCTCCACAACCAATATCTAAGACCGTACTCCCTGATTTCACTTGGGATATTTCCACTAATTGACACCCAAAGTAATTCCAATATTTGGGACCAATCTTACCAAAATCTTTAGCTACTTTATTCCAAGTATCAACAACTCTCTTGTTCATTATTAACCCCCTATTACCCCTATCTAAATACATCCACAGTTTCTATACTATATCCATTGGTTGCTGTCCTGATTGTTTGCTCTTTTGATGGTCATTAATTATCTCTAGTAACCATGTTATGATGAAACTTAACATCGTATATACCACTACCCATGCTAGAAAGTCTTTACCAAAGAAAAATCTAGCAATGAATAAATACGTAATTAATATGATACCTGTTACAATGAATTTATCTTTTAATATCAATCCTGCAATAATACTATAAATTGTAGTGATTAAAGGTAATGTAAATAACATTAACATAGCTGTATCCTTAAAAAATGTATCCAACATCTTCTTTCCTCCCCTTAAAATATCCTTATTATATTACTATATGATAGTTATATAAACCCCTTTATTTGGCGTTACGTCTACTATACAAAAATAACTACCATAAAGGTAGTTTTCTTGTAATATAGGAAAGTTCTACTTTTGAGCATATGGAATAGAAACTCTTCCATATGCGTTATGAAACTTTCCTAACGACAAATCCGCTTTGCGGAACGAGGCGTAGCCTCTTTTGTTCTCCTAGGCTCTTGGATGAGCCTTGGCATAGACCTCTTTCAGACGATTACTGGACATCTGAGCATAGATCTGAGTAGTAGATATATCTGAATGCCCTAACATCTCTTGAACAGAGCGTAGGTCTGCACCATTTTCTACTAAATGGGTTGCAAATGAATGTCGCAAGATATGAGGCGTAATCTTTTTATTAATGCCTGCCTTACCTGCATAAGATTTTACAATTTTCCAGAATCCTTGACGACTCATACTATGTCCTAAACAGCTCACGAATAATACCACTTCCTGTGGGTCTTTTATCATAACTGGTCTAACTTCTTCCATGTAACGTTTCAAAGCGATTTTGGCAACTTGTCCAATAGGAATAATACGTTCTTTTTTGTTATCCTGACATTTTATGTACCCTAGATTAATATTGATATCAAGCTTTTTCAACCGTATGAGCTCTGACACACGAATCCCCGTTGCATATAACACCTCTAGCATAGCTCTATCTCTAATCCCTTTACAATCACCATCATTGGGTTGATTAAGTAATATATCAATCTCATCCGTCGTTAATACATCAGGTAGTTTTTTTTCAATCTTCGGTGCCAGTAAATTACCCGATGGATCTTCCTTTATAAGATTTTGTTTATAGAGGTAACCGAAATAGCAGTGAATAGATGCAATGCTTCTTGAGATGGTAGATGGTGCTCTACCTATTTTTTCTAAATGAATTAAGTAAGAGTTAAGATTCGTATTGGTTATTTTATTAAGGGTTACTGCACTTGAGTCAAAATAATTAATCAGATTATTAACATCTCTTCTATAAGATGCTATGGTATTATCAGATGAACCTTTTTCAGTTTTTAAGAATTCTAAGAAGTTGTTTATGGTTTCTCTCATTTTTTTCTTCCTTTGCGTACTTCATATACATTTGATTATAATATATTTTCACACAAAAGTCGAATATTTTTTTACATATTTATGGCAGAAATGTACCATTTTACTAATTGTGGGTTAATATAGGTTTCTACAATGCTACCCACTATTGTGAAAATCAGGCAAATAACCAATACAAAAAAGTACTCAACAAGCATTTGTTTGTTCAAGTTAAGCCCTCTTGATCGGCTTCTTTTACTATATAAGCCTTGACAGAAATTAGTACTCTTAATAATTAAATATATCATGACAGGTACGTAGAATATGTACTGTGGCAATAACATGACAAAATACATTAAATAACCTTTAAAACCATTCGTCATGAGTCCAATGCTAAATAAAAATCCAATACTAAAACCAAAATAAACCACCAGTAGATAATTAATGGCTACTTCAAAAAATGTAAACCCTAATAACCATACCCCTAGTATAAGTTTCATTCTCTTCCATATGATGAATTTAAAAAGTTCTATATTGAGATATTGGCTTTCTGGAAATTTGGTTAAAAAATAACCTGACCAGAGCTTATATTCATCTAAACTATTGCCACTTAACCTGTTAGCAAATATTGCTCCAATAACAATAGCTAGCATAAATAGCATAAACTGCATCTTAAAAATATTAATTTTTGGTTTGTATTTTTTTAATGTATGAGCCATTTCCATCTCCCCTTATCTCATGTAAGAGAGTATCTTAACTCCTGATCTCTCTATTATAATTGGTTAAAAGAGAATCCATTTCTCTAATCCATTAATTAATTATATGACTTAGGGTAAGATTATATGAATGCTTGTACTGAGAAAATCTAAAAAACGAGTCCACACCACTAATGCCAGAAAATCTGACACTAGCGATGTAAACTCGCATTTCACACGTATCCTTCTTATTTATATCGATTCTGATAAGCCAATAAAGCCGATATAGTCTTGTTATCCATAAGCTCACCATTATAAATCATGTCAATGAGCTCCTCTAATTTATATCTTTCAATGGTTACATACTCATCTTCATCAAGATTTTGCTGTGTTTTTACAAGATCTCTAGCCACATAGATACTAATGATCTCATCTGTAATGCCTATGCTTGAATAAAATTTAAATAAGAAATCTACTTGATTGGCTCGATATCCTGTTTCTTCTTCTAATTCACGACTTGCACATAACTTAGGGTCTTCACCTATTTCTAATCCACCTGCTGGTATCTCTAATACATAGTCATCAGCTGCATTACGGTATTGACGAACTAAGATAATGTTGCCCTCTTCATCAATGGGTATAATCGCTGCTGCACCTGGATGTGTGACTAATTCCCACTCTGCGATATTACCATTTGGCATTTTTAATTCATCAATGACAAGGTGTACTCTTTTACCATTAAAGATTTCTTTCCGGTTTAATCGTTTTATTTTGTCCATTTTTCCAACCTACTTTATCTAATTTATTAAAATTCCTTCGTTTTATTATAGCAACTTTTCATAGCTTCCATAACGGCACTTCTAAAACCGTTTTTTTCCAGCTCCGCAACTGCTTCTATTGTGGTGCCTCCTGGTGAGCATACAGCGTCTTTTAGAGCACCAGGGTGCATTCCTGTCTCTAATACCATCTTAGCCGATCCTAAGACGGATCCTGCCGCTAATTTGTAAGCAATATCTCTAGGTAAGCCAGTGAGTACTGCTGCATCTGCCATAGCTTCAATGAACATATAGACATAAGCTGGCGAACTACCTGATACAGGAACAACAGCATCCAATAAGTGTTCTGGCAATTCTACCATCTCACCAAAGGCATTAAAGATAGCTTTTACTACATCACACTCTTCCTTGCTGTACGCATCTTTTGAGAAAGAAATAGCACTGGTACCAGCTCCAACTAAAGCCGGTGTATTGGGCATACTTCTTACAACTTTAATGGTTTTACCTAGACTTTCTTTTATTTTGTCGATGGTGACACCTGGTGATAATGATATCACCACATGTTCCTCTGTTAGCATATCTTTTATATCTTCAAACACGTCTTCAAAATACTGTGGTTTAATGGCTAATATCACATATTTAGATGCTTGTATACACGCCTTGTTACTGTCAGCAAGAACATGTCCCAATTCTTCATGAATTTCTTGTAGTTTATCTTTGTTAACATCTGTGTAAGCTAGCTGTATATCTTGAAGATTAGCTACAATACCTTTCATCATAGCATAACCCATATTTCCAGTTCCTATAAATCCGATTTTACGCATTAGCATCGCCCTTTTCTTATTATATTTTATACGCTTAGCTCTGCTGACTTTCCTAAGATGTCTTTGTTATCGTCGATGATAGGTTGTACATATTCTGTTATAAAATCAACCACCTGTTCCGGAGAACGTCCAACAAAATTTTCAGGTTTTAAGATAGCTAAGACTTCAGCTTCTGTCATACCAAAAGTACCATCAGCTATGATACGCTCAATGAGGTCATTCTTCTTCCCTTCCATCTTCACTTGTTTACCTGCTTCCATTGAAAGAACACGAATCTTCTCATGGAGTTCCTGACGGTCGCCACCACGCTTAACACCTTCCATTAATATGGTTTCTGTTGCCATAAATGGAAGTTCGCTCATGATACGTTGACGAATCACCTTATCGTATACCACAAGACCATCTACCACATTCATATAGATCTCAAGTACCGCATCTGTGGCTAGGAAAGCCTCTGGTACTGATAACCGTTTATTCGCACTATCATCTAAAGTACGCTCAAACCATTGTGTAGAAGCTGTAATAGCCGGATTCAGTGCATTACAGATAATATGTCTGGCTAAAGATGAGATGCGCTCACTACGCATTGGGTTACGCTTATACGCCATAGCAGATGATCCAATTTGACTCTTCTCAAATGGCTCTTCTATTTCTTTTAAGTTCTGTAATAATCTGATATCGTTACTGAACTTATAAGCAGATTGTGCAATGGTACTTAACACATGAAGCATCTGGGAGTCAAGTTTTCTTGGATAAGTCTGGCCTGTCACAGGGAAAGTATCACCGTAGCCTAATTTATTGGCTACTGCTTGATCTAATTGCTTAACTTTCTCATGATCGCCTTCAAATAGATTTAAGAAACTAGCCTGTGTACCTGTTGTTCCCTTCACCCCTCTTAACTTCGCTTTACTAAGTAGATGTTCTACATCTTCAAAATCCATTAGTAAGTCTTCTAACCATAGACATGCTCTCTTTCCTACAGTTGTTAATTGTGCAGGTTGGTAATGGGTAAATCCTAAGGTTGGCATGTCTTTATAATCTACTGCAAATCGAGATAATTTATCGATTACATTGACCAATTTGTCTTTGATGAGCGCAATGGCTTCAGTCATGATGATAATGTCCGTGTTATCACCTACGTAACAGCTGGTTGCACCAAGATGAATAATAGGTTTCGCTGTGGTTGCTTGGCATCCATAAGCATAGACATGAGCCATAACATCATGGCGTACTTCCTTTTCTCTTTTTTTTGCTACATCATAGTTGATATCGTCCTGATATTTCTTTAATTCTTCTATTTGCTCGTCTGTAATATCAATTCCGAGTTCCTTCTCCGCTTCAGCAAGGGCAGTCCATAACTTACGCCAAGTTTTAAACTTTTTATCTGGTGAAAATAAATAAAGCATCTCTTTACTAGCATATCTAGAAGCTAGTGGTGTCTCATAAGCATTGTACAACGTCAATCATCCTTTCGTATGTGTAAAAAAAATATTTAATAGTTCTTCACTAAATGTTATAGTCGACATGCATCTTTATTTTATATACTCTACCTATGTTAAGTCAACTACATCATTTGATGAAGAACAAGACTCTTCTATAATAAAGTAAATTCCTGCAATACGCAAGTATAATTATACAAGTATCACTGCACACAAATCTCTTCAAAGCAAACATAAAAAGAGATGACATCCTTAAGAAAGATTTCAAGTAAGGATCGCTTCATTATTAGTTCATGTTCTGTTTGCAAAATATATAACTTTCATATACAACAAAAAAACCATGCTCTAAGTAGCGACTGTTTGGCTACCTAGGAGCAAGGTCTATTTTATCTTTATTGTAGGTTATTTAAGAATTCTTCGATGCGGTCTAACCCTTTTTTTATGTTCTCCATAGATATGGCATAGGATAATCTAAAGTGAGTTGGATAACCAAAGTCAGTACAGGGCACAACGGCTACCTTCTGAGTATCTAATATTAATTTAGCAAAGATATTAGCATCTTTAATAACTTCACCTTCATAAGTCTTGCCTAGAGCATCAGCTAAATCAACAAATACATAAAACGCACCTTGTGGCTTAATAGCAGATACACATGACATCTTAGATATACGATCATACATGTATTCTCTTCTTTTATTAAACTCTACTTTCATGGTTTCCACACATCCTTGTGGACCACTGATGGCTTCTAATGCTGCTTTTTGAGCCAACGAGTTAGGATTAGATGATGCGTGACTCTGTACATTAGACATAATCTTAGCGATATCAGCTGGTGCAGCTGCATAACCAATTCGCCATCCTGTCATGGCATAAGTCTTGGATACACCATTAATAATAATTGTACGTTTATAGATCTCTTCATTAAAGGATGCAATGCTTACATGTTTCTCATCGCCATATATTAATTTTTCATAGATTTCATCGGATACCACATATAGATTATGCTTAACGGCAAAATCAGCAACTGCTTTTAATTCTTCTTCTGTGTAAACCATACCTGTTGGATTACTTGGACTATTAATTAATAAGGCTTTTGTTTTATCTGTTAAAGCAGCTTCAAGTTCATCGATGGTTGCTTTGTAATGGTTCTCTTTTTTTGTATGGACAATAACGGGTACACCATCTGCAATCTTCACCATCTGCTTGTAACTTAACCAGAAAGGTGCTGGAATAATGACTTCGTCAGAAGGATTTAGTATTGCCATAAATGTATTTGTGAGACTGTGCTTTGCACCATTACTAACAACGATTTGATTGGTCTCATATTTCACACCATTCTCATCACTTAGCTTCTTACAAATAGCTGCTTTTAATGTGGGAATACCAGATGCTGGCGTGTATTTCGTAAAGCCTTCATTCATAGCCTTTATGGCTGCTGCCTTAATATGATCTGGTGTATCAAAGTCTGGTTCCCCTGCACCAAATCCCACAACGTCTATACCATCAGCTTTCATTTGCTTTGCCTTAGCTGTTATAGCCAATGTGGATGAAGGTTTTATGTCTGCTGCTTTATGCGATAAATTCATGTATAAACACCACCCTTTTCTTTATATGCTTTTTTAATTATACCTATTGTAATATATTTTATACCATTTTGCAAGTTTCTGGATCAAATTATTCATTTTTTAACTATTTTCTTTCATAAACTTGATTTTTCATCTTGCATTTTGCAATATTATATTTTAATAATTCATTTGGCGTTAATTTATCTTTTATATTATTTGTATCACATATGTTATGAAACCACTATTTTCTTATAAAGTCTCAATATACCTTCTATTAAAACATTAACTTCTTTCAAAATCAAGTATTATCTCTACAACTCATTATATTAAATATCAAATTTCATTACAACCTTAATATTATTCAATTCCAAATAGCATATAACCTAAAAAAGAAAAGTGTGCTATACGCACACTTTTAAACTTTTCTAATTTTTTAATGCTTGTTTAATTCTTGGATTGCACGATTAATTTAATGGCTGTTCTCTCTTCTCCGTTAATATCAATATCAGTGAAAGCTGGAATACACACAAGGTCAATACCTGATGGTGCCACATATCCTCTTGCAATAATTATTGCTTTTACTGCTTGGTTTAATGCGCCTGCACCAATGGCTTGTAACTCAGCTCCGCCTTGTTCACGGATTGTATTGGCAAGAGCACCAGCTACCGAATTGGGATTAGATTTTGCAGCAACTTTTAAAACTTCCACTTGTAAAGCCCCCCTTTTGGATAAAATGGTTTAAACCTTATAATGTATTAATTCAATAAAAAATAGTATATTCCTTTTTTTCAATCAATTTTTTCTTAAAACCACAGGCTTTCTCCAATAAATTCTGTCGTTTGGTTATATTATATTTTTATTTAAAGTACAAAGCTGTTACGTCATGTCTTCCCAACTGGAAGCTTAGAGGACAGAAAGTTTCATTAACCTTAATTATACTTTTACAAAAGAGGCTACGCCTCGTTATGCAAAGCGGATTTGTCGTTAAGAAATTTACCTTAGCGCATATGGAAACGCTTCTGTTCCATATGCTTAAAAAGTAGAACTTTCTTATAAGAGATATAGAAAAAAGCGTGATTTCTCACGCTTTATTTTATTTTGCATATTCTACCGCTCTTGTTTCTCTTATTACATTTACTTTAATTTGTCCTGGATATTCCAGTTCTTCTTCGATTTTCTTAGATACTTCCCTAGCAAGTAATACCATTTCTTCATCAGTTGTTTGATCTGGAAGTACCATGATTCTAATTTCTCTACCTGCTTGTATAGCAAAAGATTTATCGACACCTTTAAATTCTGTAGCAATTTCTTCAAGTCTTTGAAGTCGCTTAATATATGTTTCTAACGTTTCACGACGTGCCCCTGGTCTAGCAGCGGAAATAGCATCAGCTGCTTGTACAATAACTGCTATAATGCTTGTAGGTTCAACATCACCGTGATGTGCCTCAACAGCATTAATAATTAAATCAGATTCTTTGTATTTTCTACATAAGTCTGCACCAATTGAGACGTGTGACCCTTCCATTTCGTGATCTACGGATTTACCTATGTCATGTAAGAGACCTGCACGTTTTGCAATTCTTACATCCACACCGATTTCACCAGCAATTAATCCACTTAAATGGGATACTTCAATAGAATGTTTTAATACACTCTGTCCATAGCTTGTTCTAAATTTCATCTTACCAAGTAATCGCACTAACTCATGGTGTAAGCCGTGAACACCTGCATCAAAGGTAGCCATTTCACCTTCTTCGCGGATAATGTTCTCAACTTCTCTTTTAGCTTTTTCCACCATTTCTTCAATTCTTGCTGGATGGATTCTTCCATCAACAATGAGTTTTTCAAGGGCAATTCTTGCTACTTCTCTTCTTATTGGATCAAATCCAGAAAGTATAACAGCTTCAGGTGTATCATCAATAATAAGATCTATGCCTGTTAAAGTCTCTAAGGTTCTAATGTTTCTACCTTCTCGACCTATTATTCTTCCTTTCATTTCATCACTTGGGAGAGGTACTACAGATACTGTAGTCTCTGCAACATGATCAACTGCACATTTTTGTATAACATTGGCTAATATTTCTCTTGACTTTTTATTAGCTTCTTCTTTAGCTTTCACTTCCAATTCTTTCACAAGAATTGCTGTTTCATGTTTCACTTCGTTTTCAACAGACTTCAAAAGGTATTCTTTTGCTTGTGTGGAGGTGAGGCCAGAAATTTTCTCTAATTCTTTCACTTGTTGATTGTGTAACTCTTTTACTTCCGTTTTCATTTTATTCAAATGCTCTTCTTTTGATGCTAATGAAGTTTCTTTTCTTTCAAATGTTTCTGCCTTTTTGTCTAAGGATTCTTCTTTTTGAAGAAGTCGTCGCTCAAGACGTTGTAATTCATTTCTTCTATCTTTTACTTCTTTGTCTAAATCACTCTTGATTTTGTAAGTTTCTTCTTTAATCTCTAAACGGGCTTCACGTTTAATAGATTCAGCTTCTTTGATAGCGTCATCAACAATCTTTCTAGCTTTTTGTTCTGCTGAGCCATATTGTTGTTCTGCCACCTTCATTCTATAAGAAACACCAAGCTTAAAAGTAACTACTCCAACGATGAATGCTACGACTACTACTAAAGGTATTACGATCAATATAGATAATGTTGGCAATGCTAACACCTCCTCTTTATTTATTTTTCATTGTGCATGATGTTATTTTCCATAACATATAAATTTTATAACGTTTTAGATATTATGTCAAGTTGTATTAATAAGTCTTTTAGAATAATATGGATATTATACATAGTCATTGCCTAATTCCGGCTATAGTTTTAGTATTTTTGCTCTATAAAACGACGAATTGCTTTACTCACCAAACCGTAATTATACCCTTTTCGTAATAAAAAACTGATCATTCTTTTTTTAATTTTATCATCAATCTGCTGCTGATTTTTATATTTTTTCTCTAATAAGCCATAAGCTACGTCTTCTTCACATATGTCAATCTCTTCAAGATGGCTCACAATAATATCCTTTGCTACACCTTTTCTTCCAAGTTCCATTTTCATTTGTAGAATACTTTTTCTTTCCTTATTATAACTGATATATTTTTTTGTATAAGCATCGTCGTCAATGTAATGATATTCTTCTAAAAAAGCAAGTATGTGGTTAATAACCTCCATACTGTTGCCAGAAAGCTTTAATTTGTTCACCATCTCTATCTTAGTCATATCTCTTCTTTGCAGTAATCGAAAAGCCCGATTACGAGCCCTAGGATAGACATAATCCCTATAGATGGTGTATAAGGAGGATTCTATTATTTGGTCTCCTTCATTCAATTTTAAGAACTTCAATTCGCGAGTGGTGAGAAAGAAGGCATATTCACCATCCAAATAAATATCAAGATAATTCTTAAATCTCTTATTTTGCTGAATATCTGTTATAACCATATTCTGCCACCTTTTTCTTACATAGGAATACAAAACTATAACACAAAGAAAAATAAACGAGTCAATTTACGAAGTAAGTTGGCTCGTTTCTCATGCTAATAGCCTTATATTTTATCTATTCTATTAAATTGATCAAGAGTCAATAAAGCTGTAAGGGTACCTAAACCCGTCCATTCTACTTGCGCTATTTCCCACTGGGCTTCATATACATCCCCCCACGTCCAATGTGGTTTTATAACGCCATGCTCACGTATTTTCTCAATGATATAATCTAGATTCTTATTGATTCCCTCTTCATCCATACCAAATGTTTCCTTTGATCTTCGCATAAAATCTAATGGTTTAGCTACATAAGTGTGCCAATCATTTGGGTTGGTATTTACGAGTTGACTAATAGCTATCGTTAGTTTTTCTTTTAGTTGGTTAGCCTGTTTTTTAGGCAAAGTTTCATATAAATCAATGTAGCAAAAGATCTCATGTTGTGATTGAAAATTCTCAATTTTATTAAGATGCGCTATGGCTGTTTCTAATAAAGCGTCTGGATCTAATAGGGTTACTTGATCGCTATACTTGTAGAGATAACCAATGAGTTCTGCTGTTGGATTACCCCAAAACTTATCAATAACAGTCATACCTGTACTCTTGTCATATGTCCACCAAGGTGCATGGGCATAATTATTTACTTCTTCAGGTACAGTGATCCATCCCTTTCTTTCAGCTATATACGTGTTTTCTAAATAGGCAATGGCATCCTTTATCATGTCCATGGCTTCTTCATGATGATCCATCTTGTTTAGATATCTTAGCCCTACAGAAGTAGCCATAGGTGATGAATTAGGTAATACAAAATCTGATTCGATACCATGACCAAATCCACCATCTTTGTTTTGGTAATTACCTAAAGAACGAATAATATCTTTTTCACATGGACGTACAAAATGGTTTTCGAACAAATAGCGTTCTAACGGTCTAGCCTCTTCTATCATAAAGTGGCTACATTGATTAAATAATTGTTTTGATAACTTCTCCATTTACTCTCCTCCATACCTTGTGAATATTATTTTTTTAAATCAAAGTAAGGGACTCGATCTGTATATCGCAGACAGTCCCTTACTTTTAAGATTATATATGTTTGTGTATAAGCATTTCAGTTGTAATGGGTTGCTAAAATGCTTATACTTGCTCGTGTATTATTATTTCTTAGGCTTCTCTTCTGTCTTAGCTGTCTTTTCTGTCTTAGCATCTACCGCATGTTTTACTGGAATTTCATAGTGTTTTCTTACAAGCCCATCAATTTCTTTTAACAATTCAGGATTGTCTACAAAATATTGCTTTGCATTTTCTCTACCCTGACCTAATCGAATCTCATTATAAGAATACCAAGCTCCACTCTTATTCACAACGTTAATATTTGTAGCCAGGTCTAAGAGATCACCTTCTACGGATATACCTTTACCAAACATAATGTCAAATTCAGCTGTCTTAAATGGTGGTGCAATCTTATTCTTAACAACTTTTACTCTTACACGGTTTCCAATCATATCTGTACTTTGCTTAAGGGTCTCAATACGACGCACATCCAGTCTTACAGATGAATAGAACTTAAGTGCTCGGCCACCAGTCGTTGTCTCCGGACTACCGAACATCACACCAACTTTTTCACGTAGCTGGTTAATGAAGATAACAATACAATTCGATCGATTAATAACCGCTGTTAACTTTCTAAGTGCTTGAGACATAAGTCTTGCTTGAAGGCCTACATGAGAATCTCCCATTTCTCCTTCAATCTCTGCTCTTGGTACAAGTGCAGCTACAGAGTCAATAATAACAATATCAATAGCACCAGAACGCACCATTGTCTCTGTAATTTCTAAAGCTTGCTCGCCATTATCTGGCTGTGATATATATAAATTATCAATGTCTACACCAATTTTGCTCGCATATTCAGGGTCAAGGGCATGCTCTGCATCAACGAAACCTGCAATACCGCCTAATTTCTGAACTTCTGCTACCATATGTAATGCAACTGTGGTCTTACCACTTGACTCTGGTCCATAAACTTCAACAATTCTTCCTTTTGGAATACCACCAGCTCCAAGGGCGATGTCTAAACTCAAAGCTCCTGTAGGAACAGTCTCAACATGCATGTTCTCCTTAGATTCACCTAACTTCATTATTGAACCTTTTCCATATTGCTTCTCAATATTTAAAATAGCCGCGTCCAATGCTCTTTTCTTATCATTTTCTTTCATAATTTTGCCCTATTAACTAGGTTCCCCCTTTCAGATTTTAGGAAGTTACGAACTTATGTTCGCCTTTTATTATAATATACATTCGAGTTGCCGTCAACCTATTTTTGGAAATGTTATGTTTTTACTTCCTATTCAATTCACGCCACAACATAATAAGCCCTTGTACAACAGCTCTTTCCCTTACTTTATGACGATTACCACTAAGCTGATATTTCTTGACAAGAGTCTTACCTTGACAATAAACACTGATATAGACTAACCCAACTGGTTTTTCCTTAGTTCCACCAGTTGGTCCTGCAATACCTGTTATAGCAATACCCGTAGATGTGCCTGTACTTTGTACAAGTCCTTCTACCATGGCTTTTGCTGTCTCTTCACTTACAGCACCATATGTATCAAGCATCTCTTTCTTAACGCTTAAATGCTTCATTTTAGCTTCATTTGAATAGGTAACAAAACCTTCTAAGTAAACGTCAGATACCCCTGAGCAATTAATAAACCTGCCACTTAACAAGCCACCTGTACATGACTCGGCTACGGATAAGGTACACCCTTTCTCTTTTAAAAGATCCACAAGGGTTTCTTCAAGAGTACGATCATCTGTTGTATAGATATAATCACCGACAATCTCCCTAACTTCTGCTTCCATTTGATCAATAAGCGTTGTTGCTTCTGCTTCATCATGACTCTTAGCCGTAACACGTAGATGCACTTCGCCACTTTTAGCATAGGGTGCAATGGTGGGGTTGGTTTGTCGGTCAATAATGTGCTGAATCTTATCTGCAACAGTACTTTCTCCAATACCACAACATTTTAAAGTCCTCGAATAGATAATCCCTTCACTTAATTTCTCCAATACTGGCTTAACGCTCTCTTGGTACATAGGTACCATTTCATTAGGAGGTCCTGGTAATACGATGATCATATTGTCATCTGTCTTAACCATAAAGCCTGGTGCTGTACCGTTATTATTTTTAAGAACCATGGCTCCTTCTGGTATCATGGCTTGTTTTAAATTATTCTTAGCCATGGTTATATCACGACTATTAAAAAAGGTCATAAGGCGTTCTTTTGACTCTTTATGTTCCACAAGAGGTAGCTCTAAGGCTTTGGCTATGGTTTCTTTTGATAAATCGTCAGTTGTAGGCCCCAACCCCCCAGTTGTAATAATGATGTCTGTTCTTCTCATTGCACTGTGCAACGTTTCCAATAGACGTTCTTCATTATCGCCTACAACTGACTGAAAATATACAGAAATACCCATATCTGCAAGCTGCCTTGATAAGTATTGTGCGTTGGTATTCAATATGTCACCTAGTAATAATTCAGTTCCAATAGCTATGATTTCTGCAGTCATATGGATCATTCCTTTCGAATTCTATCATGATTAAATATTAAGAATCGCTAATGTTTATATTTATATAGTAATCTTAATATCCAATATCTTATATAGAAAAGTCATCGTTAATCGTGTTGCAGATTAACCTATTCATGAAATATGTTAATATTCTTGGTAATATAATCAAGAGCAGATATAACTGTAAAGAACAAGGATGCATAGATTAGAATCTGTTCTATAATCACAATCCCTGTAAAATTGAAATGACATAGAACCACAATAATCATCACCATGGTTACAGCTGTCTTAATCTTACCCCACCAACCTGCAGCCATAACGACACCTTCTTTGGCTGCAACAATTCGAAATCCGCTGATAACAAATTCGCGACTAATAATAACGATTACTATCCAAGCGGCAATATCTCCTGACTCTACAAAATAAATCAATGCAGAACTCACAAGCAATTTATCAGCTAGTGGATCCATAAATTTACCAAAATTCGTCACAAGATTTCTTGATCTTGCTAAATGACCATCAAGAAAATCAGTTAAACTTGCAATGATAAATAACGTTACGCCAATAATATTGCCATATGGCGCATCAATCACATACAAGGATAGTAAGAAAAAAGGTATTAATATCACACGAAACAATGTCAACTTATTCGCAATGTTCATCTGCAATCTCTCCTATTAAATCATATTCGTTGGATGCACTTATCTTAACTTTTACCATATCTCCTGATAAAAGCTCGTATGGGCAACTGATAAAAACCATGCCATCAACATCAGGCGTATCTCGATAAGTCCTGCCACAATAAACCTTATCTTCTGGCATATATCCTTCAATAATAACTTCGAATTCACAGCCTACTAAATCTTCATTAATCGATTTAGAAATATCTTGTTGCATAGCCATAATAGCATCTTTACGCATTTCTTTCACATCTTCATCAATCTGATCTTCAAAAGTTGCTGCTGGTGTATCTTCTTCTGGTGAATAGGTAAATACACCTAACCGATCAAATCGCATCTCTTGGGCAAAGCGCTTCATATCCTCAAACTGTTCATCTGTCTCTCCAGGAAACCCTGTAATAAGTGTCGTACGCAGACAGATATCTGGTATCTTAGCCCTTAACGCCTTGATAACATCCTCAATCTTTTCTTGGGTACCTTTTCTCGCCATTCTTTTTAAGATCTTATTATTGGCATGTTGAATAGGCATATCTAAATAATTCAGGACTTTCTCTTCATCACACATGACATCAATAAGCTCGTCTGTAATCTCTTCAGGATAACAATATAATAATCGAATCCATTTAATATCCTCTATCTTACAGAGCTCTCTAAGAAGAGCTGGCAACTTCTTTTCCCCATATCGATCAATACCATACTTGGTGGTATCTTGTGCTACTAGAATAAGTTCTTTCACACCGTTTTTAGCTAAGTACTTGGCTTCTTCTACAAGGCTCTCTACTGTTCTACTCTTAATCTTACCTCTAATTTTGGGTATGATACAATAGGTACAGTGATTATCACAGCCTTCTGCAATCTTAAGATAAGCATAATAACCCGCTGAAGTAAGCACACGATCTGTTTGCCCCTCTGGAAGCCGATCATTATCTTCAAAGGCAATATATTTTTTCTGATCAAGTACTGATTCCACAGCATCAATGACTTTATCATAATTAGAAACACCCAAGATAGCATCTATCTCTGGCATCTCCTCAATCAATTCTTCCTGATAACGCTGTGCTAGGCATCCTGTAACAATCAACGCTTTACACTTGCCATTATCTTTGAACTGCCCCATCTCAATAATGGTTTCTATACTCTCTTCCTTAGCATCTTTTATAAATCCACAGGTATTCACCACAATAACATCAGCTTCTTGATGGTCGCTAATCAATGTATAACCTTTGTCTCTTAATAAGCCTAACATGACTTCACTATCAACAAGATTTTTGTCGCAACCTAGTGAAATAAACGCAATCTTAATGTTCAATAAGAACACTCCTTTATGTCAAATATTTATGATGTTCATAATCATTTATCCTATAATCTCAAATAAATCATTAAGTCTACACATACTTATCATCACCTATCTCAGACCCTATCATTATTAACATCCTATCTTGATTTCATTCTTCTACAATAGAGTATCATCTAAATCATGGACACTTGAAAGATGACCTGTCATGATTATACACTAAATACCCACTATTTTCTAGCACAAACTGTAAAAAAACTAAGTGTTGACCACCAATAAGCTTATACCCATCTAGGCCATCCCACTTACAGGTGATTGAACACTTAGTTTTTTATATTTATTAACAGTACTAATTATATAAAAATTATAAACATCTACTAGCAGATTGAACACAATTCTTCATGAGCATAGCAATGGTCATCGGTCCAACACCACCAGGTACTGGCGTAATAGCCCCAGCAATCTCTGCACATTCTTCGTAAGCTACGTCACCACATAATTTACCACTCTCAAGACGATTTACACCTACATCAATAACTGTAGCACCTTCTTTTACAAAATCCTTGGTAACAAAATTAGGTCGCCCAATAGCTACAACAAGAATATCCGCCTGCTTACACACACCGGGTAAGTCCTTGGTCCTTGAATGACATATGGTAACCGTACCACTTTCTCTTAATAAAAGCATAGATACAGGCTTACCAACAATGTTACTTCTGCCAATGATGACACAGTTCTGCCCTTCAATTGGTATCTCATAACGCTTTAATAACTCAATAATACCTGCAGGCGTACAAGACACAAATCCTTCTCTTCCAATACTCAGATTACCTACACTAACTGGATGAAAACCATCTACATCCTTGGCAGGATCAATTGCTAATAATACTTTCTCTTCATTAATGTGCTTTGGTAATGGTAATTGTACCAAAATACCATGAACATCTTTTTTACTATTTAAGGTTGCAATTAGTTCAAGAAGCTCTTCCTCTGTTGTTTCAGCAGATAATTCATAAGCAAGGGACCGAATACCTACATATTCGCAAGCCTTTTTTTTATGCTTCACATAAACCTGTGATGCAGGATCTCCACCTACTAATACAACAGCTAAGGTTGGCTCTACTCCTTGCTCTTTTAAAGATACGACTTGACCTTTTAATTCATCCTTAATAATTTTGGATGTCATTTTTCCATCTATTATTGTACCCAATGAAATGCCTCCCTCTTATATTGAATGGGGCTGTCATCTAACCAGCCCCAACTTATTTTAAATCTATTCTTAGAATAATCCTGTTATATTGCCATCTTTATCTACATCTATGCTTTCAGCCGAAGGTTTTTTGGGTAATCCAGGCATGGTCATGACATTACCTGTAATAAGAACAATAAACCCAGCTCCTGCTGAAACACGTACTTCACGTACTGTAATGTCAAATCCCTCAGGTCTTCCTAATAATTTGGGATTGTCAGAGAAAGAATATTGTGTTTTAGCTATACATATAGGTAGTTTATCCAATCCCATTTCTACTATTTTTCGAATAGCTTTTTTCGCAGCACCTGTATAATGGACGTCATTTGCACCATATATCTTTTGGGCAACACAAAGGACTTTTTCTTGAATGGTATCATTTTCATCATATAATGGCTTGAAATGGCTTTCTTTTGTTTCTAGAGTCTTGAGTACTTTCTCCGCTAATTGAACGCCACCTTCGCCACCTTTTGCCCATACTTCTGATATAGCGAATTCACAACCCATGGCTTCGCATTTTTCTTTTACAAGATTAATTTCATCTTCAGAATCTGTAACAAAAGAATTTAAAGTAACGACAATAGGTACCTGATATTGTTGTAAATTCTCAATGTGTTTCTCTAAGTTAACAAATCCAGCTCCTACAGCTTCAACATTCTCAGCTGATAGCATATCCTTTTTAACACCGCCGTTGTACTTAAGCGCACGAATAGTTGCTACAATGACGATGGCATTTGGATTAAGATTACCTTTACGACATTTGATATCTAGGAATTTCTCTGCTCCTAGATCGGCACCAAAACCAGCTTCTGTAATAACAATGTCACTTAACTTAAGAGCCAATTTAGTTGCACGAATACTATTACATCCATGGGCAATATTTGCAAATGGACCACCATGCATAATAGCAGGTGTATTTTCTAATGTTTGTACTAGGTTAGGTTTGATGGCATCTTTTAATAATGCAGCCATTGCACCATGTGCTTTTAAGTCGCCAGCGGTAACGGGTTTACCTTCATAGGAATAGGCTATAACAATTTTACCTAATCGTTCCTTAAGATCAGCCATATCTTCAGCTAGACATAAGATAGCCATGACTTCTGAAGCAACAGATATCATAAAACCATCTTCTCTAGGTACACCTTGCATCCTTCCACCTAGACCAACGATGATACTTCTCAGAGCACGGTCGTTCATATCGACGACTCTCTTCCAAATAATCTGTCTTGGGTCAATACCAAGAACATTACCTTGCTGCAGATGGTTATCAAGCATAGCTGATAAAAGGTTATGAGAGATACTTACTGCATGAATATCACCTGTGAAGTGTAGGTTAATATCCTCCATTGGTACAACTTGAGCATAACCACCGCCAGCTGCTCCACCTTTTATACCCATGCATGGTCCGAGTGATGGTTCACGAAGAGCGATCATGGCATTTTTACCTAGTTTCCCCATAGCTTGACCTAAACCTACGGAAGTAGTTGTTTTTCCTTCACCAGCAGGCGTTGGATTAATAGCTGTTACCAGTACTAATTTACCATCCTCGTTACCCTTAACCTTCTCCCATAGTTCATCGGATACTTTCGCCTTATACTTCCCATAAAATTCAATATCATCTTCTGTCATACCTAGTTTTGTGGCAATGGTTCTAATGTGCTCTAAGTTCGCTTCGTTAGCAATTTGAATATCTGTCTTCATATTTTTCTCCTTTCTTATGCTTATGCCTTGTAACCCTTCATTATTGGTTGCTATCTCCCTCTGTTGTTGCTGATGCTTCGCTTTTCATTACTTCATACTCTTCTTTGGTAATAAGTACTTTACGTGGCTTGCTACCTTCTTCTCCACCAACTATACCGGCAGCGTGTAATTGGTCAACAATACGTGCTGCTCGGTTATAGCCTACTCTGAATCTTCTTTGAATCATTGAAGCTGAAGCTTTTTGCTTATCAATAACGAGCTCAAGAGCATCATCATAATGCGCATCTTTATCCTCTTGCCCATTTATTGCTGATTTATCTGTAGAGATTTGATCCAAAATCTTATTATTATAAGAAGTCTCTTGACTCCTACTTTCTTTTAAGAATTCCACAATATGCTCGACTTCTTTGTCAGAAATGAATGCACCTTGTACCCTAAGAGGTTTTTGCATGCCCACAGGATAGAAGAGCATGTCCCCTTTACCTAGTAATTTCTCTGCACCATTCATATCAATGATAGTACGCGAATCTGTTCCTGACGAAACAGAAAAAGCAATTCTTGAAGGAATATTGGCTTTAATAAGGCCTGTAATAACATCAACTGAAGGTCTCTGTGTCGCAATAATCAAATGAATACCTGCCGCCCTTGCCATCTGAGCTAATCGACAAATAGCATCTTCCACATCATTAGGTGCAACCATCATGAGATCTGCAAGCTCATCAACAATAATAACAATCTGAGGTAATGTGGTTCCTTCACCTGTTTTATTAACAAGCTTATTATACCCTTTTATATCTCTTACATTCGATGCTGCAAATAATTTATAACGATCTGACATCTCACTAACTGCCCAATTAAGAGCTCCTGCTGCTTTTTTCGGATCTGTTACAACAGGTATTAGAAGGTGTGGAATACCATTATATACACTTAACTCAACAACTTTTGGATCAATCATAACGAGCTTAACATCATTAGGACTGGATTTATAGATAAGACTGGTAATAAGGGTATTAATACATACACTCTTACCTGATCCGGTAGCTCCTGCTATGAGCATATGAGGCATCCGTCCAATATCTGCTACAATTACTTTTCCGGCAATGTCTTTTCCAAGAGCAAAAGCCACATTGGATGGGAATTGCTTGAACTCTTCTGTATCAATCGCTTCTCGTAAGAAAACTGAACTTACTTCTTTGTTTGGTACTTCTATGCCTACTGCTGCTTTCCCAGGAATAGGTGCTTCAATACGAATACCTGATGCAGCTAGATTCAAGGCAATATCATCAGCTAAAGATACAATTTTACTTACTTTTACCCCTTGCTCAGGTTGCAGTTCATAACGGGTCACCGTAGGTCCACAACTGACATTTAAAACTTTTGCTCTTACACCAAAACTTTCTAGCGTCTTTTCTAGTTTGTCTGCATTTTTCAGAATAGCACTCTTGGAGCCTTTGTGACCGCCAAGGGGGTTTTTCTTCAATAACTCTATGGATGGGAATATATATTCTACTTTTTCCTCTTTTTCTATTTGAATGTTATCCACTACGGACTCCATAGGTTTCTGGGTTGTTGTAGCTGTTTTTGATGGTGCTTTTACTTCTTTTTTAATGACAGGTTCTTCTTTTGGTACATATTTTTCTTCAACGACTGGATGATGGGCTTCTTCCATTTCATCCACTGGTGTATCGTCTATACTGAGTGTTACTTTTTCTAAGAGTCCTCTTCTTTTTAAAACACTGATAGCTTTGTCATCATCTTCTTCTTTATCTTCTTCCTCTTCTTTTGCATATTCTTCTATCATGCGCTCTCTTGCTTCTTTTGTCTTTTCTATAGCTTGCTCTGATGCTTCTTTTATACGTGTACTTAATAGCTTAATAATAGTGAATAGTGATTTTTCTGTTAATAGGATGACCAAGATAATGGAACCTAGGATTAACACGATATATGTACCTATAGGACCTATAAATAAAACCAATAGATCGCCAAATAATCCTCCAACAAAACCTCCTCCAACTCGATTAGTGGAGTTTTTGTAATAGTATGCCATGATTTCAAAAAACTGATTAGCACCGTTGATCTTAAGTACAAAAGCATCCTTCATATGCATGACATGTGCACCTACAGATATGGTAAACACTAGAATGCCACCTAAATAGATGCGATTATTCAATAGTTGATTACCTTTATTAAATATCTTAAACAATGATGCTATGATAATAAGTAGAGGAATTAAATAAGCTCCAATACCAAATAACCCAAATAAAAGATTATTAATGAATTTGCCTACTTCACCTGCTTGGTTTAGATATATACTGATACATAGTAACAAAGAACAAGCAAAAACAGATAGGACAATTATTTCATATTGGAGAGTATTCATTTCTGTATTTTTCTTATTCGTTTTAGTTGTTTTTTTCCGCGTCGTATTTTTCTTCGTAGTAGATGATGTTTTTTTCTTTGGTGCCACATTGTCCCCCCCTTAAATAATCGTATGATTTAGTCAGTTGTCTTATATCTGGAGTACCTACATGATAAAGTAAGCACTAATGACAATAAGACCTACAGCAAAACAGTAGTATGCAAAGTAATGCAATTTATTTTGTTTGATTAACTTAATTAAAAATTTGATACAAATATACCCAACTAAAGCTGAAGCAGCTGTGCCTGCCAGGTAAGGTGCTGTAATAACAGTTGGTATCTGTTTGAATGGCATATCTTTTATTTGTAAAACCATAGCTCCAAGCACTGCTGGAAGAGACATAAGGAATGAGAATTTTACTGCAAATTCTTTATTAAATCCTCTTACTAGACCAGCCACAATAGTAGAACCTGATCGTGATATACCTGGAAGACCAGCTAGGCCTTGAAATACACCAACAATTGCAGCATCTTTATATGTTGTTTTTACTTCTTTTTTAGAGCCTGATGGAATCTTATTGGTTGTATACAATAGCCCACCTGTTATTAATAAGCATATGCCCGGTATTAATAAGATATTAAATGCTTTAGTAATGGTATTTTCTAGCAGTAGCCCAATAATGGCTGTCGGCACACTTGCAACCAGAATTAACATAACGAATTTCTTATGCTCATTGTTGATTATACGAGGCGCTTTTTTATTTCTATGAAAAATGAGATTATTTGCTTTTATGTAGATGTATCTCAAAAAGCGTCCAATAATACCGAATCCACCTGCTATGAGTTCCAGTACATCTTTATAGTAAACAGCTACGATAGCTACCAATGTTCCAATATGTAATAATACTTCAAATAAAATGCTATTAAGTTCTAAACCCAATATGTTTCGCGTAATGGCCAAATGTCCTGAGCTACTAACAGGTAAAAATTCTGTAAGTCCCTGTATAATACCCATAATAATCGCTTCAACAAATGACATAAATCTTTAATCCCCTTTCTTTCTATGCATGTTATATTTTAACCCTTTTGCCATATTATTGCAAGGAACTTTTCCCCTACTCTTAGTCATCTAATGAACATTTAATCTTATCTCTTTTGTATTCATATTGGTTTAGAATTATGCATATTACTTTTTTGTTCCTTGTTATTTTACTTCTCATTTAATTGGCCTGTAGCTCTCTAATTAGCTGAATACCAATTCTCCTAAAAACGTCTTTTTCATCTACCATCAAAATATATAGTTTTTCCACTTATAACCTTAAAAAGTTACCTATGAGATATCTCACGGTAACTTTTTTAACTTTATCATTATAATCATTACACTATTTTATGTACATGGGTTTTTAGCACCACTCAAGATTCGTCTTACAGACTAATCTCTAACTAAGCCCTTTAATAAATCTACTCTACTTAAAACAAACTGCTGATGTTCCTGATCTGTCCACTTTGGATTTTTATTCCACTACTTCTATGCGTTCATTAATCTTCTTAATTAAGTCTTCTGGATACTTAATGAACTCTAGAACCTTGACCGCATTACGTGTAGTGGTAACACCTTTTCTAATCTTATAGTCAAATTCTAAAGCATCCTTGGTTACATGTTCTGTAAAATAATAGTAATCATAATCGTGTAGTTCAGGTAATATCTGTAAATCATGTGTTGCCACCAGTGTCTTCGTATTTGCTGCTGCTAGGGTATTCAAGATTTCCATGGATGCGGCTAATCGTTCAACTGGATTTGTCCCTTTGAAAACTTCATCAATTAAAATGAGTGATGGGTAGTGGTCATCTTTTAACTCCACCATGCGTTTAATGGCTTCTGCTTCTGATAAGAAATAACTCTTACCTTGCAACACATCGTCATTGAGGCTTATGGATGTAATTAAGCGATAGAATTTAGATCTATACACTGTTGATAAACTGGTACATATGCTCTGTGCAAACAATACATTCAAGCCAACACTACGTAAAAATGTTGATTTGCCACTCATATTAGATCCTGTTATGGCAATAGATTGATTAATTTCAATAGAATTAGATATGGGGTTATCCACAAGAGGGTGATACATATCTGTTATTTTAATAGACGTTTCATTTTCCTTTATTTCAGGCTCACAGTAATAATCTAAGTCCTCTCGATAACGGTTAATACTTAATATAGCATCCAGTTCCCCAACTAATAAATATAAATCCATAATTTCTTTTTTATGTTTATTCACTTGCCTAGAGATCATTAAGAAATTTATCTCTTTCATCAAAAAAACAATGTTGAAGTAATCTGCAAGTAGATCTAATCCTTCTACACGAAATAAAACAGCACCTTTTTTGGTTATACCTTTCAACCGAGTATTTAACCCATCTATTTTATCCCCTAATTCAGGCATAACCTCTTCAATTAATTTCTTATTCTTTTTGCTAAACACCAAAATTTTTATTAAATAACTCAGTGCTTGTAATTGTATTCCGTACTTGGTGTTAAACTTAAAATGGATAAAGATATTAATACTAGAAATTAGTAATAATGGCAATATATCTATTTTCCCAACTGCAATAGCGTATATCATAATCATGTTTGTGAGAGACAATGCTACAAAGAGAAACAATAGTATATAATTTACTAAAAAAGAGCTTCCCATAATTTCTCTAAAATTATAGGGATAATATTTTATCTTAGCAAGTTTTTTTCTTAATTTCTGTGAGATAGATTTTTCTTCTTGAAAATTACCTAAATAATCAATACGTTCTTGTAATGTTTTCTCATTATCCATGGGGTTTTTCAACCACCTATAGAGTCGTTCTTCTCCTGGCGTTGTAACGGTATAATTGATTGTTGAAAAGACATTATTCAGATCCAAATCATGCCAAGTCGTATGATCTATAGCTATTTCTTCTTTCAAATACACTTTATTAATAGTATCAAGCTGATTAAAGTCAATTTCCTTTAATTTTCTTTTTCTAATAAACGACTTGTCTTTCTTACCCAATAAATTAAACATGTTTTTCCCTCAATTTCATTCACTGTCATCTAAACATTCTCGTATATCTACAACGCGTTTCTCACTCCATTTTTGATGAAGTAAAAGCTCTATAATAAGTTCAGCTACTTTTTCAGGTGCAAGTAAGACACCACTTTCTTTAAAATCAATAAAGCGTTCAACTTGTATAAAATTTTCTTTATCGGACTCTCTAATCTCTGATTGCATCTGTGTATCGATAATTCCTGGTGCAAAAGACAGCGTTTCTATTGGATACTCTTTTTGTGCTTCTTCAAGTCCTGAGCATTGCGTAAAGAGATCAAGTCCTGCCTTGGAACTGCAATAACTACTCCAACCATAGTATGGTTTTTTACCTGCTCCAGAAGAAATATTCAAAACCCGCTTTTTCACATTAAGTCTATCCACATGTTTCGCAAATGCTGACGTTAAAATCATGGGTGCTATTAAATTAACGTGGATGTTTTGAATAATCTCTACATCTTCACATCGCTTCATAGGCTTAATGGGTGCGACCATACCTGCGTTATTGATTAAATAAATTTCATCTACTTGGTTAATAGGAATTTTGTCAAAAATGTCTTCCATGATCTTACCAATACCGTATACATCATTCAAATCATATGTAATGTAGTATAATGAGGTTTGCTTACACCTTGCCTCTTCTAGTAATACCTTATTCTCCGTTCTTGAAATGCAAAATAAACAATGGTCTTCATCCAATAATTGTCTAGCCATAGCTTCCCCAAGTCCTCTAGACGTCCCTGTAATAATAAAATATTTCATCTTATTGTCCCCTCTCTTATTTTACCTCATCAATAAGTATTTAATTTCATTATATAACCTTAGATGTATCACTGTATAAAACACCTAACTTCTTTCATATTTTACCATTGACTTACTGCCTTGACAACCTTTCCCATATCACAAAAAAGGACTGTCCAAGAGACAGCCCCATCGATTACATCTTCAATTCACTTCCTGGACTATACTTTGTATCCAAATATACTTTTGGATCTGTGGATATAACCCTCTTAATAATCATTTTATCGTCTTTTCGATAGACTTGTATGGTATTACCGTCTAATGCTATCTCTTCGTACTTATACTCTTCTTCATTGGTTGAAAATAGTTCTTCATAAGGTATAATGGAATAAAACATTATTCACCCTCCTAATCCTTATTCTCATCATTCTCTTTATTGCCTTTACTATCGTCTTGTTTCTTATCCTCTTTATAAGCTTCAATCATGTCATAGAGTTTTTTGATGGCTTTATCAATGCCACCTAGTTCATCTATAATACCTTCTTTTACTGTTTCTTCTCCAACAACAATAGTTCCCACGTCTTTAGCTAACTGACCTGTATCTAACATCAACTCTTTAATACGTTCTCGGCTAATCTTAGAATTGCGTGTAATAAAATCAATAATTCGGTCTTGCATCTTATCAAAATACTCAAATGTTTGAGGAATGCCAATGACAGTACCATTCATACGTACTGGATGTATAGTCATTGTGGAACTAGGCACTATGAAAGAGTATTTTGCCGATACAGCTAACGGTACACCTATGGAGTGACCGCCACCAAGTACAATGGATACTGTTGGCTTACTAAGGGATGCAATCATCTCAGCTATAGCTAGTCCAGCTTCTACATCGCCACCTACAGTATTAAGCAGCAATAGCAATCCATCAATGTCATCACTTTCCTCTATGGATGCCAGTTGTGGTAACACATGCTCGTATTTGGTTGTCTTATTTTGTTGTGGTAAGCATACATGTCCTTCTATTTGTCCAATAATGGTTAAGCAATGAATACGATCACTGTCTTTTTCTATGGTTACTTGTCCATATTCTTTTACTTCTTGAGGCTGATTTTCTTTTTTATCTTGTTTTGCTGCTTCATTTATTTTTATATTCTTATCCATCTTTCTTCGCCCTTCGTATTTTTCAGACTATCTTATAATTAATTCGCAACAAGTAGTTTGGTATAACTATTGCTATAAGATATCCCTCTTTTAACAACAATACAACTTTCCCAGAAAATATAACATTAGCTACGTATATTCCATGGGAAAGTTATTGACGTTCTTTATCTATATTATGCGATGAAAGTGGATTTTTCATTCATTTTAGGCACGAGAAAAAAATAAAATGACACTACTACCTAATTATTTAAGCCATTCCTAACATAAACTCTTCATGTAATGCTTCTACAGCAATTTCTAAATCTTTTTCACGAATCAAACAAGCAATGGTGGCTAAGGAATCAGCTGTTTGAAGAATTTCAACAGAGGCTTTACTCAAGCATCTTAGAATCTTAGCCATCACACCAGGTACACCTGTCATTCTTTCTCCAATAACGGTTACTTTACAACAACCTTCTATAAAAGAATATTCTGCTTTAAAATCTTCTAATAAATTTATAACTTTATTTTTGCAATGTTCTTCTATGGTAAATACTTTTCTATCAGGGAAAATGTTGATAATATCAATGCTTACATTTTCCTTAGCTAAATCAGTAAAAAATACCTCATCATCAATTTGCCCTAGGATAGAAAATTGAACTCTATCCGCTATATGTGCGATACTTGTAATAATCTGCTCTTCAACCATCTTCTTGCTAGTTGGTCCAATATGACGCATAATGCTTGTTCCTTCCGCCTCACTAAATGTGTTTTTAATAATGAGTGGTATCCCTGCTCGTCTAGCTACTTCAACAGCTCGAGGGTGAATAACTTTCGCACCACTTCCAGCCATCTGAAATACTTCATTATAGCTAATGGTGTCAATCATTTTAGCCCTTTTACATATGCGTGGATCAGCTGTCATAATACCATCTACATCTGTGTAAATCTCAACTGCTTCTGCCTCTAATGCTTCACCAAGGAGTGCAGCTGTTGTGTCACTCCCACCTCTACCAAGAGTTGTGATATGACGATCCACATTAACCCCTTGGAAACCAGCTACTACAGGAATGGTATCTTCTTTTAGTAAAGTCATTAATGGCTTTGTATGAATATGTGTCACCTCTGCATGATTAAAATTGCTGTCAGTCAAAATGCCTGCTCCACCTCCTGTAAGCGCGCAAGCCTTATGACCCTGTTCAAGGAGTGTATTTGCCATAACCAAAGAGGATACAGTCTCACCCACTGACATGAGAAGATCAACTTCTCTTGGTGATAAATTTGTATTTTTATGATTAACTAAATGAAGTAGTGAATCAGTGGCATATGGCGCTCCAAGTCTGCCTATAGCTGAAACGACTACTACAACTCCGTCATATTTCTTCTTTGCTTCTAAAATCTTATTCATAACATCTATTCTTGTATCTTCGGTAGCCATGGAAGTTCCACCAAATTTTTGAATTAATATCCTCATATTCTTCACCCCGTATCATATTCTAGGAACACGAACTTAGCCTAAATACTTCTTATCTATCTAATATATGTCGAATTACCTTCTCTACTATATCATATACCCTGTGCTTTTGGAAAGATGCTATATGAGAATTTATTCATACTCAACGAGAACAGGTTGTATCTGTCTTTCTTCTAATGCTTCTAGAACTGTATCATAGATTAAGTCCATCTTAGCTACTAGAGAATTCTTTTTCTTTTTATAATTATCTTGCCCAAATGGCACGAAATAAACATGCTCTGTATTCATAAGTACACCAAAATTCTTGAGATTAAGTCCTAAACCATCATTAGTTGCAATAGCTATAACCACAGGGTATGCATTTCTTAATGTTGCTTTCATGGCCATAAGCACAGACGTATCTGTGATGGCATTAGCTAATTTTGCCATGGTATTACCTGTACAGGGTGCTACCACGAGAATATCGTATAATTTATGGGGACCTATTTGTTCTGTCTCTTCTATTTTAGTCTGTACTGGATTTCCTGTTATATCTTCTAATTCTTTTTTGAAATCTTCTGCCTTACCGAATCGTGTGTCAATGATGGCTGCATTTGGAGACATCATTGGATACACTTTCGCACCTGCTTCCATAAGCCTTTTTATAGGCTCAAAAACTTTTGCAATGGTACAGAATGACCCACACACAGCAAAGCCTATCTTTTTTCCTTCTAACGCTTTCATGTTTCTTCTCCCTTCCATAAGTTATTGGCATGTCACATAATAATTTCCCCCGACGCTCATTCATCCCTCACTCGATGGTTTATTTCTTTTAAAATAACACCATAGATGATTTTCCCAGCCGTTTTTGGCGAGTACTTCCCTGGTACGCCACGAGCATTAATGAATTTATTGTCATTATCGTCATACACATTGGCAATGTCTATAAACATATAATCTTCGAGTTGCCTTTTGATATGAATATCAAGAAGTGCTACAGGAATCGTATTAATGACATAATTAAATGCCTCTAAGTGAAGAATAGGGTCTTCCTCTAAAGCATTTTGATTGACATAATCTATTGCTATTAATTGTCCGTCCTGTATCTTGGCTGTCTTACATCTATTAATGGTGGCCATCATCAGTTCTTCTTCATTAGCTGACGCAACATAGACCTCCATGTTTAATTTAGAAGCCAGTCTTGCTAGCGTACTACCACATCGTCCATACCCAAGCACAAGACACTTACTTCCTGCTAAAGTAATGCTTGAATGTTCAATCATCATACTTAGCACGCCTTCTGCCGTTGGTACTGAATTAAGGATAGCAAATTCATCTGCTTCCACAATATCAAACAGTTGAATATGATTTTCTTTAGCATATTGTAAAACATCCTTTTTATATGGACCTGATAAAATAACTTGTTCAGACGTCATATACTTAAAGAGCTCCACATATGAAATATTTTTCTCAGAGTTAGTTCTGTAGATATATTGATTATCCTTAGAAAAAGGTATGGGACATACGATGAACTGTGCTCCTTCAACAGCTTCTTTCAAAGACGCTGCCATGTAAACGTGACTACTAAGTGCCTTGTGTCTATTACCATAAATGTAAACATGGTTATTTTTTGCCATCAGATTAGCCATATAAATCTGACGCATATCGCCGCCAATTACTGCAATTTTGTTTTTCATAGCATCATCACTAACGATTGTACTTTAATATTAAAATATGATTTCTACAGGCTATATGTGATAGATAGAGAGGAAATATACATGTACTTATATGAACAAGGGTCAATACTCTAATTTGTATCTCTTGTTAACAGAATCTTTATTTGCATTTTCTATCATTCCAAGCCTAAGACAACGTACCTACTGCCTGTGTCATTCATATAGTGATAAGTGTGAAAATAAATTTTCCCAGTTTTGCCAAGACTTTGTCCTTGCAAGCAAGCAAAGTCATGGCGCAAAATATGAATCCTGTGTAATGGGAGTGATACCATGACTTATGATATAACTTATGAAAACGATGATCTAATGGTCAGAGAGATTGAAGCAAATGATAAAGCAATTATTGAAAGCTGGTATCATGAAAAGTGTCCAGCAGATGACCAATCAAATGATGCTGAACATGATTGGTTTCATGAGTATGAAAAAGATCCTAACACACTTATTTTAATAGCTGAGGAGAAAAAAACGCTCCACAAGCCTATCGGTGTTGTGAAATTAAAGATTATCAATAAGAAGTATGTAAAGTTTTGTGGCTATATTATTGGTGAAAAACTGGCTAAAGGCAAGGGCTATAGCACTTCAATGATCATATTGACCCATACTTTTTTATTTCAGGAACTATATCCGAAGTATATATGTATTGAAGTGGATGCAGATAATCGTCCTGCTGTTGATACGTATATTAAGGCGGGGTATAAGATAAATGAACTATTTACGAAAGATGATAGAGATATGTATTTTATGAGGGTTTTGAATCCTAATTATTATGAAGCGATTGACTAAGTTTTCAAAAAAATTAAAACCGTGAACGGAAGGATAGGTATGTTATATAGTGTGTGAATGCACTCTCGTTGCATTTGTTGCTTTTATCTGGTTAACAATGAATGGCAACAAGCTGCAAAAGTCGTTTATTCACACACTATATAACATTTATATTTGTACCACGTTTTAGCCAGTGAAACCGTTTATATAGACTGTGGCTAAGATATATTGTATCGGCAATGGAAATTGTATATGAACCGATATGGTTTATAGGAAATACAGCGGTATTACCTTTTATCAATTACCTTTTGGATTTTACCTCGGGTGTTACGTTGGATGGTTCCTGGGGGTAACAGGGATACTTGTGTTGTTTTAATCATATTTTTCTGAGAGTCTTCTCCCAGAGCTTTTGAGCGTTCTTTAATCTGACCTGTGAGGGTAGCGGCTAGTTGTTCTGTGGTTTCATGTTGTTGTTTCGTTTCCATACGGATGGCTATATCAATATGTAGGTCTTCTCTTGTAAGTAGCTCTAACTGGTAGAATGGCGATAGCATGTGACATGTTTCCATAACATGTTCAATATCCCATAGGCAGAGATCAGTATTGTTAAGTCGTATGATATTATCGTTGCGCGTGAGTAGTCTAATCTTAGTGCCTGACTTGCCACATGGACAAGGTTCTGAAATGATTTCAATACGATCACCAACTTTATAGCGAATAATGGGGTGTAATGTGCGTTCTAAATCTGTTACCAAAATGCTACCGTCTGGGGCTTGTTCCACATAATTCCACTCTTCAAAAATATGATAGTCATAGGGCCCACAATGTGGGCATTGGTAACCTATGGGGCCAGTTTCAACAGCTGCATAACCGAAGGACTTAATGACCTCACAATGAAATATTTTTTTGAGGTAGTCTTGGGATATTTCGGATAGGTGATTTCCACTGTAATATATTTTTTCAAAATGGATATCTTCCCCGAGGGCTTCTACTTTTTGAGCTAATAGAATGAGAGAGCCTGGTATGCCTATTATCACATTGGGTTTAAAAGTCTTTAGGTAGTCTATGGTTTCTTCTTCTGATTGATTAGCTGTGAGGGACAGTATTTGACAGCCTGTAGCTTCTAAAGCTTTATTACTTGCAATAAAAGCAGTCCATAAACTACCTGCTTTCAGGTAATTAGCTACAACGTCATTTTTGGTAATACCCACGTCAACAAAACCCTTTCCAAATACTTCTTTTGATCTTGAAAACTCCTCTGCACTGTAATAAACATATTTAACAAAACCCGAAGATCCCCCAGGAGAAAATATATAGGATTCATGTGGCTCTCTGGTTAGCATCTGGGTAACATGATGCATAAAGGGTTCTTTGGTTACAATGGGTAACTTACCAAAGTCTTCTAATGATGTTAGAGGTAATTCAATATCTTTATATAATGTCATGTAATAGGGTGACTTCATAGCCTCTTTTATCAGTCTATTAATTTTAGATAATAGGAAGGATAATTTTTCGGATTGTGCTTTCTGAGAAAGACCCAATCCATCGTCCTCTAAACCGTCAAAGCTGACTTGTTTGGTTAAATGAGATACAATATGTATACCTTCGTGTAATGACCCTTCTTCTGAACCCAAACTCATTCTACCAGGAATGCAAAATCGGTCAATGCCTAGAGGTAAAAAGTCATCAACGATCTGCTGCTTATTAGAACCACATGCTAGCCCCATGGTTCCTAGATAATAATGCATATTTCTCATATTACCTTGTAGAAGTTCCCGGTAATTCTTCACACGATTAATATACACCGTTCGTGTTAGTGGGGTATCTTGTATATCCTTTCCTTTTTGTACGATTAAGGTATGATGGCTGTCTAAGCCTTCTCGTACATAGCACATCTCCTTTTCCTGAAAAGCCCTATATGTTTCAAGAGCTCTTAATCGTCTTATTTCCAATTTTTCATCCATGGTGATATGTGGATTATCATATATAGCTCCTAAGTCTTCTAGAGCATCATCAAGTTGTTCTATAAAATAATCTGTGTGACTACTTTCTTCTATAAAAATATGTTGACAGCTTGTACAAGCATTCTGTTCCCACATAATAATATCCATAGCAAAACCTGTAGCCGCTTCTTTCAACTCAGGTTTGGTTAAATCGTTGCTTATTAATCCAAAACTCATCTTAGGTCCAAAGGCGAGAATATTATTTTTTTCCGATAATTGTTGTTTATAATGCATTACGGCTTCTCTTCCTCCAAAGAGCAAAATATAATCACAGTGTTCTTTCATAAAACATGTCATGTCCTTACAGTCATGGTCCCAATGCATCATCGTTATGGTAGGTGTAATCATACTATTTTTATCTGCCATTCGAAGAGCCTCTAAAAACATGTAGGGAAAATCAGGGCATTTCTTAGATACTTTTACAATGTTAATATTTTTGGTAATAATGCCGTATATCAATGAATCCACTGCTCCTAAAAATATGTTTCCAGCTGCAATATGGCATACACATCCTACCGGCACTGTATAAATTGATTGACCCTTCACTTGAACAGGGTAATCCAAACTATGGTAGTCTTGTAAAGCGTTAAGACGTTTAGTTAAATTTTTAACGCAAAGTAGCTCTTGAAGTATCTCAAGTCCTTCTTCCACCATCCTTGCCGAATACCCAAGGAGGCTTGGCAACCTATCTAATATAATTTTATAGTAGATACCTTCTGGATTTGTCAAGATTTGACCTGTTTTTTCTAATATATTGAATATATCATCAATGGGTACCTTTCGTAATTGTTCTTTTTTCTCCTCTAATGATTCTGCTAATACATATTTCATTGGATTTTTTTCTATAGCTTTTATATCCTTGCCCCAAATAACATGCTTATACATGGTTGCATTCTCCTTTACTCTATCATTCGTTATTCATTACAAATAGACGAAATGAACAATTAATCGTATCTTCTCTTATGCTAATCCTTTATTCAGTATTTCTTGAGCCGCAATGGCACATCCTTTGTGCTTGTGTTTACCTCCTCTGCGAATATCTTTGATATACACGCCTTCTCTTTGACAGGGGCAATCTTCTCCCAATCTAACCATATCTGTTGTTAGTAAACTAAGATTAGGCTGTGCAGTATTATAGGGCGTTAATAAATGTAATGCCCCCTCTTCTCCTAGAGGCAATGTTGCAAGCGTCACCGGGTCACATACCCTTACACGACTGTATTGGGGTACGTGATAATGTCCATAAGGACATGAACAATAGGGTATACCATGCTCCGATAGACCAAAAGTATCGCCTATTTGATGAGGTGGTAAGCCGATATTATCCTCCATGTATGCTCTAAAAGCTTTTAATGTCATGGATTTACCAAGATGATTTTTCCAGCCTCCTCCTGCAAGAATAAAACTTTTTGGATCCACGGTTAATTTCCCATGGATCTTCTTAATAGTTTCAACAAGTTGATACATATAAGCAGGAAATCCCAATAACCTTATAGGTCCTTCTTGACTGTGTTCAATAAAAATGCGTGCCCATTTTTCATCATCAAACACATATCCTTTTTTCTTATTGTCCCAGTTAATCATCCAATATTCCGATTTCTTAGGTGCCAAACTAAGCATCTGCTCATCACTCCAACTTGTGCCTATACCAGAAGCCTTACTAATATCATAAGAAAAAATAAAGTAATGCACAGGCGTAGATGAAGCATATACCATATCAAGGAAAACTGAAAAGGCCATGGTTGTCAATCGATTGAGGGATTCTTGATCAAAATATGATTTAGTCTTTTGCCCTTTGGTTCCTGAACTGGTCAATGTTAAGGCAATATCTTGTTTCTCATAACTACAGAAATCATAGTATTTCATTAAATCAACAAACATAGGTGGTATGTCATACAAATCTTCTATTTTATTCATATCATCTAATTTTATCTGCCTTTTATTAGCTTCATAAGCTAAATAGGGATGCTTCAATAATTGAAACCCATAATTTTCTTTCATAGCCTCTACAAAAAGACTATCTTTTGACCCATCAAATACAAAGGGTTGTAGTGAACTGACTGCTTGAATGTTTTTATAAATACTCATAATTTTTCTCCTTAATTAATCCTTTTTTACGATGCTCCAAGATATATTTCAATAGATTTTTCCCCATTAAAGTATTGATTTTTAGTTGCCCTGGATCGTAGGATTGGACATTTTGTAAAATAAGTTGATTTCTATCACATCCAGGCTTAACACCTCCAAAGAAAAATCCCCTTTCAATAAATTGGTTATAAAAATTAGGTGTATTAGCATTCTCCATGTTAATCAGCAAATAGATACTATTACAATGAGCATGGTTGTAACAGTCAATAATGGGGTCTAATTTTTGATATAGATCCTCACCATACTCTTCAATGGTAATAAAGCATATATTGGTTTGGGTATAATTTATCTTAAACACGCTACTTTTAGACAATGGACTCTTTTTAAGTTCCTCTATGGGCATAATGGAAATATGCATGTTATTGTAAATAAGCTTGACGATCTCTAATAATGAATCAGGTATATACAGTGGTAACTGATCAGGTCTGTCCAAAAATAAATAACTTATCTTCAGACTCTCCCTAGCTGTTTTTTCAATGATCCCTTTGTATTGCATGGGGTGCATACAAGATAATACAATAGCACTATCACATAAACCTAAACGTGTTGCAGCTTTTTGAGAATAATCGTGACTCATAATGCTCATGACATAAACAGCTTCTAAACCTAGTTCTCTCGCATACTCTATGATTTCCCTGCTTATCTCATGAAGGATATGCTGTCCCCTATACTCTTTTTTGGTAAGTGCCGCTAGTAATTCCCCTTGATTATGGTTAATCTTCAAGGCAACATGGCCTACAATCTGGTCATCCGTTGTAACAGCCACAAACGAAATTAACCGATTACAAGCATTTAGTTTCTCTATCATTCGCTGATTATACATGTATTTATACACATAGCTGTCACCATAAGATTTCTGGATTAGGTCACATAGTTTTCCATACTCATTGGTTCGTATACGCCGAATTATATAGGTCAAGATAGATCACCTCCAATATTTATTTTAGGTAATGCAAAAATAAGGAATGAGAGCAAGACCGCTATACAACCTTCTACAATAAGCACTTTCCCTATGTGTATGTAATTAGCTAATATCCCATTAACCACGAATGTAATGGGCATAACACAGTAACACAGAGTTGTTAATATTGCAAAAAACCGTCCCTTGATTTCCTCTGGTACAATATGCTGAAATAGCCCATAAGCTGTGGCATTAATATAAGATAGTGCGCCTCCTGAAATGAATAATGAGCCACTTATTAACCATCCATTGGATGTTAATCCTAAAGATGTAAAGCATAGTCCCATGATTAATGCAGCAATAAACAAATGCTTATAAAATTGATTAGTGACCTTATTTTGAAAGCTAAGTATAATGGCTGTTAGTAAAGCCCCTAGTGCAAAACTGCCTTGGAGACTAATCATCCAATAGTCAACCCCTCCTAAAATATCTTCAATAATAATGAGCATAATAGGTGGTAATGCCGATAAAAAAAAGTTAAAAATGGCAAAAAAAAGAGTAAGTGCAAAAATAGGCTTCCTCTGAAAAATATACCGAAAACCCTCCTTTAATTCTTGCATATAATCAGGCTTCACCACATCACTGCTAACATGTAACTTGTCTTTAATACACACAATGATTATAAAGGATACGAGAAACGTGAATGCATTAAAGAAAAATGCCCCTTCCGTTCCAATGAAAATGATTGTAATGCTACCCAATAGTGCGCCAATTAACTCGGATACATGAAAAGCAGTTGAATCAAGAGCAACTGCCTCTGCTAAACTCTCTTCATCTGTCAATGATAAAATTGAAGCATGTACCGCTGATTCAAACAAAGGTGTAAAGGCAGTGATGATGAACACGAATATTAGGATGATACCGATGTTGTATTGATCCGTCCATAAAAGGTATGCAAAAATCGCCATAAAAAGAGTTCGCACTATATCTGCCAGCAATAAACACTTTTTACGATTGATACGATCTACAATGGTACCCATAAACGGTCCAAAAATAACAGTAGGTAATATTGTCATAGCTGATACCAATCCAACATATACCAATTTATGTGGATCATCCCACCCTAGTACAAACCACACCAATGCTAGAAAGAAAAATTTGTCTCCAATAGCCGAAATGAGTCGTGCTATAAATAATAGTCGAAAATCACCATGCCTTATGAATGGATGCCCTTGTAATTTTTCTATCATATCCTACCTCCTTCGTATAATTATGTCCACGAAAGATTGTAGCATAACATAAGTGAAAATTTTGTTGAAGGGACTTAGCTTTTACAGTTTTTAAAGCGCTAAAAAAAGAGGGAAAGAGCCCCTCTTCGACAGTTAATCAGACATATATCGACCTGTATCATACCATGACTTTTGTCACAAATCCAGTACATATGATAGGTTTTTTTATGTAAAGTTATGCATTACTAAACTTTTTTGACGTATCTACGACTCTTCAAATGTCGAATATACAGATAACGCGTCATAAATTTTTTCTTTTAAAAAGTAAGCTTAATATAATGGATTAATGGTAATGTGTCCAATACCTAAACCTGGTTTTTTGCTTAAAGTTATCTCATTAGTATTATAGAAAACACCACCCTTAACAGGATCTTCTCCACATAGGAGAGGCACATCCAAATCGACATCCACAATATTATACTTTCCTGCTCCTAAATGTGCCGCTGCTGTTACACCTATTTTGCTTTCCATCATAGAACCAATCATACACTTCATACCTGCCGCCTCTGCAAGTGAAACAATCTTCAAAGCATTATAGATACCACCTGTTTTCATTAACTTGATATTAATCATATCCGCTGCTCTCATTGTAATAAGCTTCAAGGCATCACTTGGTGAGAACACACTCTCATCTGCTAGAACTGGCACGTTTACACGATCTGTTACATATTTCATACCTTCAAAATCTTTCCCAAGAACAGGTTGTTCGGCAAGGTCTATATGAATATCTGCTTGCTCCATGCGCTTTATGGCATATACAGCCTCTTTTGGCTTCCATCCTTGATTGGCATCAATACGTAGAATTATTTCTTGTCCCACAGCTTTCCTAATCGCTAACATACGCTTGATATCCATATCCGCATCTTTACCAACTTTTATTTTAAGGGTTTTATAGCCTTTTAATCGTGCATCTAGACTATCTCTAGCCATTTCATCTGGATCATTCAAGCTAATGGTTATATCCGTTGATAAATGTGATCGGTAACCGCCTAATAGTTCATAAAGTGGCGCATGATATAATTTGCCATAGAGATCATATATAGCCATATCCACTGCTGCTTTTGCACTTGAATTGCCAACCATACAACCATTAAGCGTTATGAGTATATCTTCTAATTGCTGAATCTCTTTGCCTATCATATAGGACTTGATATGATTGATACCGCCTAATATGGCCTCCGTTGTGTCGCCAGTAATAACAGCCGTTGGCGCAGCCCCTCCATAACCGACAATGCCCTTATCTGTCTCAACTACTACAATGATGTTATCAATGGTTTCTAAGGTTCTTAATGCTGTTTTAAAAGGTTTCTTAAGAGGTGTCGATAACCTCCCAATCTTAATATCCGTTATTTTCATATAAACCTTCCTTTTCTATGCTCAAAACATACAGATCTACATTTCCAGTAGGTTCAATATCATACCAACCATCATTTTCACACCAATTTGCAAGCACTCTTCATCAATATCAAAGAGAGGGTGGTGTCCATCATGAACGATACCTTTTTCCAAGTTACCACAACCCAGTTTGAAATAAGCTCCAGGAGCTTCAAAAAGAAAATATCCGAAATCTTCTACTCCAAGACTAGCAGACTTTATGTCGACTACCTGATCAAGCGCAAGGATCTCTTCTCCTACTTCTTTTACACTATCCACCACTTCCTTATGATTAATCAGATGTGGATAGCCTGGTTCTAAGGTGACTTCACCTCTGCCACCTAAGGCTTCGCAGGTTGCCTTTATTACTTTTACTATTCTATCTAAAATTATATCTCTTACTTTATGATTTAGTGTACGAATGGTGCCTACCATCTGTACATGATTAGCAATAATATTCCCCTGTGTCCCCCCATGAATGGTACCTAAAGAAATAACGCCTGATTCTCTTGGGTCTACGTTACGACTGACAATAGATTGAATAGCTGTAACAACATGACCAGCTATAAGGATACTATCGGTGCCACTATGGGGGTAAGCACCGTGGGTACTTTCTCCATAAATATCAATAGTTAGTGTATCGGATGACGCACTCATTTGATCATAACGTATACCAATTTCACCTACTTGTAATTCAGGTGTCACATGGAGACCAAGAACAGTATCGACCTTAGGATTATTCATGACACCTTCATCAATCATAGGTTTTGCACCACCAACTGTCTCTTCTGCTGGTTGAAACAGCAACTTGACTTGACCCTTTAACTGGTTTCTGTGAGCACCTATTATCTTGGCAACACCTAATAGAATGGTCATATGAGCGTCATGACCACATGCGTGCATTTTGCCTTCATGCTGAGATTTATAGGGTACTTGGTTTTCTTCAAAGATAGGCAAAGCATCCATATCTGCCCTAAGGGCTACTGTCTTGCCTGGATACTTCCCCTTAATTAACCCAACGACACCTGTTTTAGCAATAATTTCATATGGTATTTCCATAATTTTTAGGTATTGACATATCTGATCCCGAGTACGGTATTCTTCTAATCCCAACTCAGGATAGGCATGAAAATCCCTACGAACATCCACGAGAAACTTCTCAATTTCTTCGATTTCTTTTAGCCATTCCATGGTCACTAGACTGTTCCCCTCTCCATCATTTTTACGAGCCCTCTGTGGGCATCCATATAGACTTTAACACCAAAAGGTAAAGTCACATTAGGGCTACAATGACCTGCTTTCACCCCATATAGTGTTGGTTTATATAACGGTTTTATGATATCTTTAAAAACATCATGAAGGCTTTGGCTTACTTCATTCTCCAAAGGCACACAGTTCTTAAAATCTCCTAATAGGATACCATGAGCATCTTCTAATTTCCCCGCATTTTTTAACTGAGTTAATAAACGATCTATTTTGTAAGGTCTTTCGCCCACTTCTTCTATAAATAACAGCTTACCTTTCGTATCAATTTCATAAGGCGTTCCAAGGGTGGAAGTTATCAGTGTCAGATTACCACCAATCAACTGACCTTCGGCAATGCCTCCTTGTAATGTTTTAATGGGTTCATCTTCTGGGTTCAGAATACAACTTATATGGTTTCCACCGATCTGGTCAAAGAAACTTTTCTTAGTAAAGGAGTCCATACCTCTTAATATGTCTACACCTGCCATTGGTCCATGAAATGTGACCATCTCACATAATTGATGAAAAGCTATGTGCATAGCTGTTATATCACTATAACCAATAAACGCTTTGGGATTATGCTTAATAGAGCCATAATCTAGCATAGAAAGGATACGGGGCGTGCCGTAGCCGCCCCTTAGATTAATGATGCCTTTTACTTTTGGATTCTTAAACATATCATTTACATCATAAGCCCTTAACTCATCACTTCCAGCTAAGTAACCATGATGATGGTAGCAACTCTTACCCATGATTACCCTAAACCCAAGGGCTTCAAGAGCTAATTTTGAATGATCCACTTGTTGCTTATCCTCTGGACTAGCAGGTGCGATCACGCCAATTGTATCACCCGGTTTTATAGCTTTTGGTTTAATCATGATGATCACTCCTTATATGGGTACAATCGTCATTTAATCGATTTTAACAGGTAACTGTCCTGTAGCTTCAAGCTTTCCGAAGAGTACATTTCCAGTCGCTTGGAAAGATGCAACACCGCTGTCATATTGAGCCACAAGAGCTTTTGCCCCTACTGCTTCGTCCAACTCATATGGATTTCTTGCAGCTACAACTATCGTATCAATCTTATACGTTAAGATTTCCTTGACTAACTTTGTTTGAAATTCAGCATTGGCAGCACTGGATGTATTGGTCACAAGTATAATCTTGGTGATGCCCTGTAATTGTTCTTTTGTTTTGATACCAATTTACCTGTCATATTTAAAGATTTGGTTAATTGTATCTTTTCTAATTTCCAATAATGCTGTTTAACGGCATTATATATGCGATCCACGGTTTGCCCTGTAAATCCAATGATAGCTATTTTATCTTGTTCTGTGGTATGAATAGGTATAATCCCTTGATTATCTACCACTGTAATAGAAGCATTAGCTGCCTTTTGCTCTACTTCAACACGTGCTGCTGGATCAATAAGTTCTAACTTATCCTTATCTTGATTAATAATATATTCGTATTTGAAGCGAAGTATGCGTTCCACTGACCCATTAATCCGCTCCATGGTTATACGTCCATCAGAAGCTGCTTCAACTAGACCTTCATAAACCAATTTCAGATTGGATGGCATGACCAACACATCTGTTCCTGCATTAACCGCTCTTATGGCTGCATCCACATTACCAAAATGATTATCAATAGCATTCATTTCCATGGAATCGGTAAAAATAAGCCCTTTAAACTGCATAACATCTCTTGCTAATTCTGTTAAGAACTTAGACGATAAGGTTGCAGGTATTTCAATAGGCAATCCATCTTTTTCTGATTCAGCCGTATCCGATTCAATATTCGGAAAAGTAATATGGGCAGACATGATGCCCTGTATCCCTGCATCAATAAGTTTCTGAAAAGGTACCAACTCAATCTGTTTAAGTTCTTCTAGGGTTTTATGACTGGTTGGTAGCACATAATGGGAATCAAGGGCTACATCACCATGCCCTGGAAAGTGTTTACCAACAGCAGCTACACCTGCTTTATTTAAACCTTTCATATAAGCGATACCCATTTCGGACACTATTTCTTTATTATCGCCAAAGGATCTAACGCCGATAACAGGGTTATCTTCATTGCTATTGACATCAATATCTGGTGCAAAATCAATATGAATACCTAATTCTTCTAACTCCGAACCAATAGCCTGACCAACTTCCTCTGCAAGTCCTATGTCTCTTGTTGCCCCAAGAGCCATATTACCAGGCATAGTTGGTGCAAAAGGAAGTCTTGTGACAAGACCCCCCTCTTGATCAATAGCGATCATAAGCGGTATGTCTGCTTGTTTCTGAAAATCTTTTATAAGCTGTTTTGTCTGATTACGGCTCGTACAATTTTCTCTAAATAGAATAATGCCACCAATGTGATAATCTCTAATCATCTTACCTACATGATCATTATACACCGTTAGTTTCTTTCCATCATATTTACGAAAATCGGGCATAATTAGCTGTCCGATTTTTTCTTCTAGGGACATGGATGCTAACTTCTGCCTAATATCCAATTCTGTTTGGCTATCTGTTGAATCTGATTTATCATGATCAGCGTTCTTAGTTTCCTCTTCTTCTGGATCTTTTTTGTTAGCACCCTCGTCTATCTTTGTTTCATTTTCATTAGATTCCTCATCTGTTTCTTGGTTCGCTTTTACATCTTGTGTATCGCCTTTTTTTGCAATGTTTTCATTTTTTTTATTACTACATCCGCAGATCGATACGACCAATAAAATGGCCATTAATCCAATCATCCATTTTTTCATAACTTGTCACCATCTTTCTATGGTAATACCAATTTGCCCATACTTATTTCTCTTCTTGCACCTGTTGCAGAAGGTAAGTTATTGGCATTGCCATGTAACCATTCATTGCCTAATACTGCAAACGCTATGGCTTCTTTTCCATCTGAAGAAAATCCCCAGTCATCCATGGATAGCACATTTTGTTTAAGCCCTTGTGCTAAGTCATTCATAATCGTTTTATTATGTACGCCACCACCACTAACGATGACTTCTTCTATGGTATAGTACGGGTCAATAAATTGTTTAAAGTGCCTTATAATTGATTCTGTGGTATACGCTGTAACTGTCGCTACGATGTCTTCAAAGGTAAGACCTTGTGCTATACCTTCCTCGTATAGTACCTTAGCCATGGTATAGGTGTAGCTTTCTCTGCCTGTGCTTTTAGGTGGTTTTTTGTCTAGATAGGTATCTCTCTTAAGTATTTCCATAAGCCAACCAGTTGATACTTTACCTCTTGAAGCATATTCACCACTAGGGTCATAGGTTAATGCATCCTGTGTACCAATGGTCATCACAGCATCAATGAGCATATTTCCAGGTCCCATATCAAAAGCAATGACCTCTTCTGCTTTAGCCTGAGGATTCATAACAGAAATATTGCTAATACCACCAATGTTAATTAACCCTCGACCTTTTTCTGGATGGCTAAACAAAAGATAATCAACAAAAGGTACGAGTGGTGCACCTTGACCACCTACAGCCATATCATGAGGTCGAAAATCACCTACCGTTAGTATGCCTGTTTTGGTAGCAATAACGGCTAACTCTCCTATCTGTAAGGTAGCATAGTCATCTGGCATATGATAGATTGTCTGTCCATGAGAACTAATAAAATCCACCTTATCAGGTGTTATGTCTGCTTTATGGATTACTTTTAATGCTGCATCTGCCATCTTTTCACCCAGATAGACATTCATCTGACAGATATCCTTAACTGTTGAGGTCTCTGGTGCACACAACTTAAGAATGCGTTTACGGTCTTCTACTGTGAAATCAAGGGTATCAAGTGCAACTAGATTTACCTTTGTCCCAGTCCCCGAACCTTCTATTTCAACAAGAGCTGCGTCTATACCGTCCAGTGACGTACCTGACATGAGACCAACTGCTAATCTTTTTTCTTTTTGTAATAGGTGTTGTAATTGATTAATCATGATCTCGTCCCCTTATTATTCACTCTAAGCCTAAGAGAATCGATGGCTTTTCTTGTGCGATCTAAGTATTCAATAGATTGTTCATGATCCCTTGACACGACGCACATAAATAAAATATCGATTAGGTGTAATTGTGCTAATCGTGATGATGTAGCGCTACTGCGGTATTTGGCTTCTGTTGATGCACATGTAAACAAATTAATTGCTGCTTTTTCAGCTATGGTTGAGGTACCGTATTTGGTAATGCTAATAGTCGTTGCTCCTTGCTTATTAGCCACATCAAGTATATTGGATACTTCTTCTGTTTCTCCTGAAAAAGAGATACCCACAACCACATCATCTTTTGTGGCATTGGCAACCACCATAGCTGCTACATGTATATCTGTAAAAGCTGTAGCCTGTCGATTAATTCTTACAAATTTTCTTTGGGCGTCCTGAGCAATGATACCTGAAGCTCCTACGCCAAAAAAGTGAATGGATCGGCTCTTAATAATTGCTTCTGCTGCCCTTTCTAGATCTTTTACATGTAGTATTTCAATGGTTTCCCGAAGGGACTGAATACTGTTGTTGGTCATTTTATTCATAATAGCCTCTACGGATTCATTGGGTTCAATATCACGATAACCTTCTTCCGTAGATGCTTTTTGTAAATCTCCAGATATACGTATTTTCAATTCTGAAAATCCTTTTAAGCCCAATGACTTACATAACCTAATAACGGCTGCACTACTTGTGTCACTATTTTTAGCCAATTCACTTACTGTAGAGTAGATTGCACTTTCTGGATTTTTAAGTATATAATGTGCAATTTTTTTTCGGATTGTGGTAATTTTGATAACATTTCTTTTAACATAATCAAACCACCAGTTGTAGGTGATGCCATCTTCTCTCACATCCTTTTATCATGACATATTCGTCCTAATCCATAGAACTTCATGTTTGTTTCATAACGGGTAGCTTACCGACTACATCTTCCATTCCAAATATGGCCTTAGCTGCAAGCTCCAGTCCAATGGTTGTCCACTCATAGGTGGCTATAAAAGCATTGACTTTTGGCATATACGCTAAGTGATAGGGATTTCGCATAGCGATAACGATGACTTGTTTTCCCAAGTCACTCATCTCACGGATTAATTCTAATAGTATGGAATCTGGTTTAACATTAAATGTACCAAATATTACCTTATCAAATTTTTCCGATTCTTGCAACACTTTGATTACTTCTTCTCTGGATGGATCTTGACCAATGGCCATTGCTGGGATTTCTGGTATGATACGTCCTATGACATGTCTCAGCGAATGGGATGCAAAATGTTTATCTTCCACACCTGTTATATGACTATTTGACCCATCGATAAATAGGATTTTGTTGCTATCATTTCTTGATAAGGGTAACACACCATCATTTTTACAGATGGTGATGCCTTCTTTAAAAACTTTTTCTGCTAGGGCTTGATGCTCTTCACAACCAACTACTGCATCTAACTGACGGTTATTTTCTATGTGATCCCAATCAAGATATTTTTCTTTCAATTGTTGTACTCTCATATAAGATGTTTCTATCTTCTCAAGTTGTATATCTCCTGCTTCCACCTGTTCAACAAGCTTCTTAATAGCTTTCTCTTGAAGGATATGGGTATGGGATATCATGATAATATCCACACCTGCCTTAATAGCTCTTGTAGCACCTTCAACCGTTCCATATGTGTCAGCAATAGCATTCATTTCCATACAATCCGTAGTCACCACCCCTTGGAACCCCAATTGGTCTCTAAGAAGACCTGTCATGACTTCTGTTGCTAGGGTTGCTGGTTTTTCTTCCTTAACAAGAGCTGGAAAAAAACATGAGCTGACATGACTGTACCTGCTCCTGCTTTCATACATGCTCGAAAAGGTTTTAACTCCACTGCTTCTAATCTTTCCATGTGATGTGGAATAACCGGTAGCTTAAGATGAGAATCAGAATCTGTATCACCATGTCCCGGGAAATGTTTTAAGGTCGTGATAACGCCTGCTTGGTGCATCCCTCTAATATTCTCTATGGCATATGCAGAAACCAAGTCCGTATCTTCACCAAATGAACGTACACCAATAACAGGATTACCTGGATTATTATTAATATCAACAACAGGAGCTAGATTCCAGTTAATCCCTAAAGCTTTTAACTCTTTCCCTGTTGCTAATCCAATGTCATAAGCATTCTTACTATTCCCCGTAGCTCCTATAAGCATAGAACCCGGAAAGTAAGTCGTACCTTCTCCTAAACGTCTTACAATGCCATTTTCCTGATCTACACAGATGAGGAGAGGTCGTTCATGACCTGCTTCCTTAGCAATTTGCTGTAATGCATTGGTCAAAGCAAGAACCTCTTGAGCCGTTCCTATGTTACGACTAAAGAGAATAATTCCCCCTACATGATAATTCCTTATTAATCGAACGATTTCTTCTGATGGTGTTTTATCTGCGAAACCACAGACCATTAATTGTCCAACTTTTTTCGTTAACATGGCTGTTTGCATTATTCTTTCACCCCTCCTAATGTAAGTCCTTTGATCATAAACTTTTGAAAAATCATAAACATGATAATCATAGGCACAGCAGCTACTGTAGCACCAGACATAATAAGCTTAAAGTTAGCTAAGTTAGCGTCTTGTAGTGTTTTAAGACCTGCTGGTAGTGTAAATAATTTTGCGTTGTTAATCACAATGACTGGCCACAAGAAAGAGTTCCACATTAGAATAAATGTAAAGATTCCAAGTACCGCCATTGCTGGCTTTGTTAAAGGAACAACCACGCGCCAAAATATCTTCCATTCTGATCCCCCGTCAATCTTTGTGGCTTCAATGAGCTCATTAGGAAAAGATATAAGGAACTGACGCATCTGGAATACACCAAATGCCATAGCAAGCTTAGGTACAATGATTGCCCAATGGGTATCGAATAAGTTTAATTTCTGAACCATAATAAAAGTAGGTACTAAGGTTACTTGTTCAGGCACCATCATGGTACCGATGAACATCCAGAAGAACAACATACGTCCTGGAAATCGTTTCTTAGCTAAGGAGTAACCTGCCATGGTATCAAAGATAACAATACAGACCGTTACCAGTAAACTGGTATAGAAACTATTAAATAACCAACGTAATATATTGGTTCGTGTAAATAAGCTTACAAAACTTTCAAAGGTCTTATCTACAATTTCTTTCATTTTATCTTTATGGTAGATAACTTTTTCTGTGTCTCCCACCTTACTTGCTTCTTTTTTCTTTTGCCATTGTGAGACGTATTCTGTAATACCTACAGGATAGAGCTTGGGTGGTGTTGATTCTACATATGAGATTGGTTTGTCCATTTCTTCATTTTGGTAGCTTGGTAACTGAAGGGCTGTACTAAATACCCAATAGAGAGGCATCAGTGATGTAATGCCCATTACCAGCAGTATCAAATGAATAATGACTTTACCTATTTTTCCGTTTCTTTCTTGTTCTTTTTTCATGGGGCACCTCCTAGTCTTCTTTCCCTAATACCTTAAATTGGACGATAGCAAATAACATGATAATCATCGATAGAACCACGGATTGGGCTGAAGCAAGACCGAAGTTAAAATCTCTGAAGGCAGTCTTGTAAATAACATGCACAATGGTTTCTGTGGCAAATCCAGGACCACCTTTTGTCATCATAACAATCTGTGTAAATACTTGGAAAGATCCAATGGTACTCAGGATAAGTAGATAAAGAATCGTAGGCTTAAGTAAAGGTATCGTAATGCTAAGCCATCTTCTAACAGCACCTGCCCCGTCTATCTTAGCCGCTTCATAGATAGCAGTGTTAATGTTATTCATGGCAGCTAGGAAGATAATAATCCCTGACCCTGGTGGAATAAGGATTTTCATAATCATAAGCGCTGGTAGCGCTGTGGACGATTGGTTTAGCCAATCAATTGCTGGTATACCAAAGATGCCTAGGAAATGATTGAATAGACCAAATTTATAGTTATACATCCATCGCCAAATCATCGCAATGATAACCATGGATGTCACTGTTGGCAAGTAGAATACCGCACTAAAGAAGTTCTGTGATGCCTTTTTTAGTGGGTGTATAAGTGCTGCAATTATAAGTGCAATCAGTACAAATGCGGGTACCGTTACGATTGTGTATAGAAATGTATTCCTTAGTGATACCAAAAACATCTTGCTATTAAATACGGATAAATAATTTTTCAATCCCACCCAATTCACTTCAAATACACCATAATTTTGAAATGAGAGTACGATAGACCAACATATTGGAATCAATAAAAACACAACAAAAAAGATGAATTTAGGAGCTAGAAATAAATATGCTACTTTATTCTTTTTAATTTCTGTCATGGTATCTTTTAGTCTCTGCGAGAATTTCTTTTTATGGATTGAATGAGAATGTGTAGCTCCATTCATTGTGATACCTCCTCTTTCTTATACATCTTCCAATTAGAATCATAAAATCTCGCTTCCGCCATGACTGACAGAAGCGAGCATGTAAGATCTAATCTAATATCTATTATTCACTAAGAATGGCTTCTACAGAAGATCTTGCAGCTTTTAATGCCTCTTCTGCTGACTTCTCACCGTTACCCGCTAATTGTAATTCTCTTTGAATGGCTTCATCAATTCTTGCCCATGCTGGATGTGCTGGAACCATGACAGCATTTTCTGTAAGTTTCTGTGCAGCTGTCATGACTGGATTATCTGCATATGGCTTAAGTGCTACTGTTGATATTCTAACTGGGAATACGCCGTAATTCTGTGCCATGACTAATTGCTCATCCGTACTTGATAAATATTTCATAAGCTCAGCTGTCATACGTTTTTTATCATCATCTTTTTGTTTGAACATAACCCATCCACCAACACCACTGATTGTTACTGGCTTGCCCATATCACCTGTTGGGTATTCAGCTACCATTAAGTTTGTTTTCCACTTCTCACCCTGTGCAGCTGCGATAGCCCATGTTGACCATGGTTCAACTGCAACTGTTCTTTGCTCTGCGCTGGCCCATGCTTTCCATGTCCCACCAACATCACCACTACCCATTTCTTGTGGTGTTACTTTGTGCTTGAACTTAAGGTCTAATAACTTTTGGAAACCACTAATGGCTTGCTCTGAATCAAATGTATATTCTGTATAATCGTTGTTAAGTGGGTATGCTCCATCCATTAAGATAAATGGCCATGATTCATAATACCCTTGTAAGATATATGTAGAGAAACCTGATACACCATCACCTGTTAAAGCTTTCATTTTTTCCACGAATTCTTCATAGGTCCACTTTCCGTCTTTTGGAGGCTCCACACCTTTTGCTTCGAATATATCTAAGTTAAGTAACATAGCTTGTACACTCATAGAGTTTGGAATACCGTATAAAGTACCGTCTACTTTGTAAGCGTTTAGGGCATTTTGATAGAAATCTTTTATTTCTTCATCTGAAAAGAATGCATCTAATGGCTCGATAACTTTTTGATTAACTAAGTTATGATCAACTGCTCCTTTACTAATATCTACTGCTGTTACATCTGGCCATGCACGTCCTGCTACAGCAACGTTAAGTTTGTCGCCCATTTCAGCCCATGGTACTTTTACGATTTCAACTTCAACACCTGAATAAGTAGCTTCGAATTCTGCTTTCTTCGCTTCTAACCAATGATATTGATTTTCTTCTTCGTCTGACCAACGAGGACCATCCCAAACTGTGATTTTACCTGTCCACTTTTTCCATGATTCGTCTTCTGTTGCATTGTCTTTGTTGTTATCATCTTCTTTGCTGTTACCAGAATTGGTTGTATCAGCTGGTTTTTGTTTTTCATCGTTTGCCTTTTTACTACATGCACCTAACATAGAAACAGCTAACATGAGAACAAGTATTAACGCTATCTTTTTTTTCATGACTAAAACCCTCCTTGTTTTTTAAAGCAAAATAGTTATGATACCTTTATACCTTGAACCAAATTATTCTTTTAGTTCAATAAATGGCTTGATTTATAATATATAATCAAATGATGAAGCAATTGATATCTTAAAGAATCATAACTGATAAACTCCAATACCATCAATCGTCCATCTAATAGCGCTAAGTGCCAATACGCCTTTTTGATTATTATTAACATGTTCATAAGATCTATATTTTTTAACTACTTTTCGTACTTAAGCCAAATGGTTAAGAATTAGACTATAAAGTTCTTTTCTTACTGGTTGGATATTCTTCACTTCATTTTGATGTAATCTGCTGGTTAGTAAAATTATAAACAGTTCTTCTTCTGGCACAATCCATAAAGAAGTTCCTGTAAACCCAGTATGACCAAACCCTTTTAGCTGATCATCAATCACCCAACCAAGACCTCGACCTTCAGGTCCTTTAGATGTATAATTCTTGTATGATTGTTTCACCATATTCTCAGATAGATAGTGACTACCAAGATAAACTCTGGCAAGTTTGGCAATATCACCAATGTTTGAAAATAACCCTGCATGACCTGAAACACCTTTTAAATAGTAATAAGCATTACCATCATTTACTTGCCCTTTAATCACTTCTTCTCGCCATCCATCATAGTATAATTTATAATCCCTGACCATTTTTCTTTCGATATGATTACCATATTCTGTTGGGACAATAAGATCCATAAGGTGATGACTAGGATTATATTGTAACGTCTCCATATGTAATGGCTTAACGAGTTTGTTTTGAACGACTTGGTCTAATGATTTTTGTTCTATCTTTTCTATAATCTTTCCTAGCAAGATAAAGTTCAAATCACTGTACTCCGTTTTTTCATCAGGAATGATTGTCAGTGGTTTTAGAATATCCAAAACATCTTCTATATAATCATTCTGACTTGCTTTCTTAGCATAGAATGGATACCAAGCTGGTAACCCAGATGTGTGGGTTAACAAATGCCTTAAAGTCATCTTATCTGTCACCTTATCGAACGTTTGGAAATACTGAGTAACCTTAGTATCTAAAGAACATTTACCTTCTTCGATTAATTTTAATAAGATGGTGCTGGTGACTACCTTCGTTAGAGAAGCTAAATCATAAAGCATATCTTTCTGCAAAGGCATATGAACTGGCTTTAAGCTAGATTTTCCAAATACCTGATGGTATATAAGGTTGCCTTTTTTTTCAACATAGACTTCTGCACCTATAAAAAAGGATTCCTCTATTTTATTATGTATGAATAGATCAATGACCTCTAACATGGGTTAGCTCCTTTATTCTTTCCATATTCAATGGCTTTTCTAACAGAACCTTCTGCTTGTTCAATACAACTTTTTGCTTGCTCAAAATCCACACTTGATTCAATCATCACAATAGCTGGCTTAACCTCCCAGTTTGTTTTTTGAAGGGTACTATGTGCTTCCTCATAAGACACGTCAGTGATTTGCATAATGATATTTCTAGCGCGTTCCATTAACTTTTCATTACTTGCATTCAAGTCAACCATCAAATTCTGATAAACCTTGCCCAGTTTAATCATGGTGGTCGTTGTCAGCATGTTAAGAATCATCTTATGAGCTGTTGCTGATTTCAATCTTGTTGAGCCTGTTAATATCTCTGGACCTACAACCACTTCCATTCGATGGTCTGCCACTTTACTAATTTCGGCATTCTTATTACATGATAATGCAATTGTTTTTGCACCAATAGACCTTGCATATTTCAGTGAACCGATGACATAAGGTGTACGTCCACTAGCAGCAATACCAACGACAACGTCCTCTTTGCAAAAATCAGCAGTTTTTAAATCGGTTGCTCCTTGTACTTCATTATCCTCTGCACCTTCTACAGCAAGGAACATAGCCCCTTTGCCTCCAGCTATGATACCATGTACAAGTTCAGGTGGTGTTCGAAAAGTTGGGGGACACTCCGATGCATCCAATACACCTAATCGACCACTGGTACCTGCCCCTACGTAAAATAATCGGCCACCTTTTTTAAGGGCTTCATAGATACAATCAATAGATGTCGTTATATCTGGCAGAATCTTTTCAACTGCTAGAGCTACTGTTTTATCTTCTTCATTCATTAAACCTACAATTTCTTTTGTTGTTAACTGATCAATAATTTTTGTTTTATCGTTTACTTGCTCTGTTGTTAGCATTGATAAGTCCATAAAGTGTACCACCTTCTAAAAAATGAAATATTATTTTATACACATTATACACCATTTAAAATTTAGTTTCAATATTTTATTTTATGATTTACACAAAAACATGAAATAAAATGTCATATTTTATTTTATATACAAGCCTCACTCCTTATTTTCCCAACACAAAAGCTACCCCAGTTAATAAACCAGAATAGCCTTTATTTTTTCATATTTTGTGACATGACTGTGTTTGCTTGCAAGGACAAAGTCACAACAAAAGTGGAAAAATTTATTTTCACACTTACATCAAGCGTATGTTGCGATTGATGTAAGTGCCTCTTCTAATAATCTCTATAACTTAATAGTCCCTTTGAAGATTCTTAGCTAACTGCACCATCTTAATGAATTCTGAACGATAACCTTCAACGTCATCACCTTTTGTTGATTTAGCTCGCTTAATCACTTCATCATAACTAGCATCACCTTTATATTCTGAATCTCTAAGGAGTAATCCAAATTCGACTACAGAGCTAGCAAAATAGAATTCTTTAGAAGGCTCAAAAAATTTAGGGTCCTCTACTGGAATTTCTATCAATTTACTGACATGTCCATCTGGCTCTTTGTAACGGACTTTTATGGTCATCCATTCATCACTAGGCTTAACTCGTGTTGTTTGATATTTTAAATCAGAGCCTGGTATTTCCTCATCTGAGTCTGCTGGTATCAACTCATAAAAGGCTGTTACAACATGACCTGCTCCTACTTCACCTGCATCTTTGGTATCATCTTCAAAATCTTCATCGTTTAATAAACGATTCTCATAACCTAATAAACGATAGCCTTTTACCTTACCTGGGTTAAACTCCAACTGATATTTTACATCTTTTGCAACTGTATAAAGTGTAGAACCAATCTGATCTACCAGCACTTTTTTAGCTTCTAAAATCGTGTCAATATAGGCATAATTACCGTTACCTTTATCAGCTAACAGTTCTGCTGTCCGGTCATCAAGATTTCCTGTTCCAAAACCAAGTACGCTTAGGAATATACCACTTTTCCGATTCTCCTCAATGAGTTTTGTTAACTCTTTTTCACTAGAGGGACCTACATTAAAATCGCCATCTGTTGCTAAGATAATACGGTTATTACCATCATCTACAAAATTCTCTTTTGCAATTTTATAAGCTAGATTGATACCTTCTCCACCAGCTGTAGAACCACCTGCATCTAATTCTTCAATAGCGTCAAGTATCTCATCTTTACGATGTCCATGGGTAGCATCCAGTACAACACCAGCTGCTCCAGCATATACCACTATGGATACTTTGTCTTCCTCATCCAATTGGTTCACTAAGAGTTTGAAGGATGACTTTAAAAGGGGTAATTTATCTGGTTCGTTCATAGACCCTGATACATCCATCAAAAAAACAAGATTATTAGCTGGCTTCTTATCTGTATTAAAATCTTTTGCCTTTAGAGTTACCATGGCCAAGGAGTGCTTCTCATTCCAAGGGCAATCTGCAATCTGACTGCTTATTGCAAAGGGTTCTTTACCTTTTGGTTCTTTATAGTTATATGGAAAATAATTAACCATTTCTTCAATTCTAACTGCATCTCTTGGGGGCAATTGCCCATCCATTAGAAATCGACGTATATTACTGTAAGATGCTGTATCCACATCAATGGAAAAAGTTGATAATGGGTTTTGTAATACAGATTGGTACACATTTTCTTGTATAGGTGCATAAGCTTCTGTATTATCCTCTGGATGTGCAGGAAGGATACATGCATCATCTGTTTTAATGCTAAATTTACCTTCTTCAAGAGAGTCTCCGTTCACATCTCTATTAAATGTAATACTAACTTCACTATCACTTTGTACCGTTGAAACTTCTGGCTTACCTTTAGTCGCTTCTTTATTATTATTTAGTTTAGTACTCTTTTGTTTAGCACCATCCTGTTTCTGGTCACTTGTTTTTGTACTATAACTTACACTCGAACCAGCATCTTTTTCTGCACCTTCACTTGTTGACATGTCGTTTCCTTCATAAGCCGATTTTTTTTGACTACATGCTGACAAAACCATTATCATTATCATAATAATTACTATCAATTTTTTCATAAAAACCACCCCTTTAATTATTTATATAGAGTCCATAAAAAATAGTCACAGACTTATGCCTCATATTTATGAGACGATATAAATAGAAAAAAGTTCCATGTTTATGATTATTTTCTTAATTAATCAATAATCGCTATCATAACCTAATAAGGGTTAACTTCCCAATAAATTTTCTTAAGCCCCCTACATAATCTGCCATGTTTATTTCTCCTTTGTATTTATCTATTTTAGCTACTATTTGATTTTTTAATTATTCATGTATTCGTAGATATTTAATACTAGACTATCAATAACATTGATATTGAGATGGTACTGCATATAATTGCCATCTCTTACTTTGCTGACAATACCTGCCACAAATAATATTTTTAGATGTTTGGAAACACACGCCTCTGTGAGGTTTAACCTATCTGCTAACTTTTGTGTGGACATAGATTGACTATAGAGATATTTAATGATTTTCATCCTTGTATCATCTGCAACACCCTTCAGAATATTAAGGGTATCCTCTGGTAGCTTATGGCGATCATAGGCTGTAATATATGCAGGTATAATCAATTTAATGGTACTGCAATGATCGTATAAGCCAATTAAAAGATGTGGGATATGATAACTATCTATTGTCAATATAACTTCTTGTGTCTCATTTTTATATACCTCAAAAAGCTTGTATTTATGAAAATTCACCTTGGTATCCGTCACTTCAATTCTTGGATGTAAGGAATGTATATAGTCGTAAATAGAACCTTTTTGACACCTTTCGTATTCTCGCTTTAATTTTCTGATTAATAGAGGTTCTGAGAAACGAATATCATTCACGAAATACATGGTATAATAGATTCTTAGAAAATTAACAAATGCCTTTTGAAAGCCCTTTGGATCTCTAAGTGGCTCGATACATCTGCTAGGTATGCTTTCATGGAAATATTGATTCCTAACTGCATTAAGTATACTCTCCTTACTTAACGCATTCTCAAAAAATAATTGCATGATAAATGTCTCTTCAGGCAATTGTTCAATGAAAGAGATACCCTCAGTTATACTCATATCCCACAATTCTCTATTTTCTAAAAATCCCAGAGCATCAATAAAACCATTAAGTGCACCTTTAAACCGTTCTAATTCATCCCTCATCTCCATCGATAGCCTATCTAACATACTGTAAGCCCATTCTTCTCTCGATATATGATGCTTGGGATTACATAATACATGTAGGCTACCAATCAACTCATGATAAGGTGAATATAGAAAATGCACTTGTATATTTTCTTCTTCATCCATATAAGATAGATGCATATGATTGCCTCCTACTGCTTCAATATTGTTTGTAATACAGGATCAATACCGTGTATAAAATCATCAAAGGTATATGTAATTTCTATATCCGGATAGATTGAATCTGTATCTTTGTCGCTATATCTAAAATACTTGGTTGAATAAGTCACTTCATAGCCTGAATATGGTAATGTGAATTTCTTCACCTCGCCATAATGATTAGGTCTACCTCCTGATGGCTTACCAATTAAAATAGCCTCTGTCTGTTTCTGTAAGGTCAGAGCATTTAAAATTGCTGATGAAAATGTTCTTTTGCCGATAACAACATATAATTTGCCTTGCTGATTAATACGCTCATTCTTAGCAAGTGCTTTTATTAATGGTTCTATTAACACTGAATTACCACCACTGTTATGGCGCATATCAAAGATAAATTTCTCTACTTCATTTTCATGGACAAACTTTAATAATCGCTCAATAAAATCATCCATAGGATTATCATCATTGGAAAAACATTGGTTGTACTGAAAGTAGATGCTTTTCTCTTTTGGTAAATACTCAAACCAATAAGGTGCTCTTGTATTCTTTACATAAAGCATGTTACTAATATCTTTATATTGCATACCAATAGATGTCCATTTGAGCTTATTAAGGTCCATGGTACTTTCTATGGTAACCGTTTTTTCTTGACCTTCTGTGGTTTCAAAAACCATATCTGCTTGATTAATATCGCTGATAATGCCATAGGCTTTCAAATATTCTGCTATAAACAAGTTATTGGTAGCATTACTCATACGTTGTATCCCATTGTCTCTTGAAACCATATCACTTAAAGTCATAATAATGTCATCTACAGGTAGATTCCCTATCTGTTTTATCCTTGTACCAATTAAATCAGCATAGGCTTCCGGTGCATTAATAATATATATCCCCTCTTCAAATGTCATGACTTTAAAAGGAAATAAGTGAATCGGCGTATTAGCATAGACAGCTGTATGACCATCTTCAATCTTTGCTACCAAACTTTTTAATCCGATTATTTTTTCCATCTCCGTTAATTGGGGTAATGCTTTAATGAGTTTTTCTTTCTGTGCCTTAAACTCTTTTTTAGATATGGTATGGTACATATTTTTATGCTTAGCTTCTAACTCTTTTGATAAATAGCGGATATCTTTTTGCCATTTTGTATTGTCATCAATGGTTTCATTACTTGCTGCTAAATCTTCTTTACCTGAACATGCTGTAAAGAATACCATACTTATAAGTAAAATTGTTGTTAGTGCTACTTTTGTTTTAACATGTAAGAGCATCTAAATACCCTCCTATTAATTCTCCAATTGCTTTGCCAATCATTACCATGGAAATTCACCATGCCCAGGATTTTGATAAGTTCCAAAATCTTTTCTAGTTAATTTTTCAATATACATTCTCAGCCTATTTGCTGCATCTGAAGGCGTTTCATGGGCATCTCTCGCCCCACTATCTGTCATAATAAGACCTGGATGTATAGCGATAACACCTATGGATTCATTATTTAAGGCTAATTCATTATTTAGACATATGGTTAACATATTCTGAGCTGCTTTTCCGATACGATAAGAGTAAGAAAACTTTCTATGTTTAAATTCACCATCAGACATTTTGGTTAATGAACCTAACCGAGACGATATATTCACTATTTTGCCTAACTCTGATTTTTTAAGATATGGCAGACAGGCCTTGGATACATTAAGTGCCCCAAGACAATGAACCTTGAAGCCTGATAAAATCTCCTCTAACTGCACTTGATCAATTTGATGCCCTTTACCTGGCATACCAGCATTATTAACAACTATATCTAATATACCTGTATGATCTGCAACAGCTTTGACTATCTTAGCACCACAAGTCGCATCTGATACATCTGAAACGATAACAGTGCAACGCTCACTATATTGGTTTTCTATGCTTATTTTATGGGCTTCTTTGCGTACTAAAGGGTACACATAATAACCATTTTGCCAAAATTCTTGTAAAAGTGCCTTGCCAAGCCCTCTTCCTGCTCCAGTAATTAATACAGATTTCATAGGATATCACCTCATTTGTTTGTTATATCTACAGTAAAATAGTTTTAATCTATGTCGTCCTATATTATTTTTAAATCACTACGATTTTATTTTAAAATAAAAGATAAATAGTTAAGGTGCTGCTCTAAAACAACTTCCTCGCATAAAACCACTTCAAAATATGCCTTCAATATTTCAGTAAGTTCATCCATAGTATAACAAGCAAAAAATCGCTTAGGCTCATAAGTATCCTCTTCATAAATCCCTTCACTAGATTTTCCCCCATAGAGTCCTAGATAGAATATGCCATCATCTTTTAATACACGCTTAACCTCTTTTAAGACAACGTGAATATCTGATTTTGGTACATGAAGTAATGTATTCATAGACCATACACAATCAAAAGTATTATCATCAAAGGTTAAATCGTAGAAATCCATAACTTGTGCCTTTAAACCTTGTTCTGTACATAGTTCAATCATACTTCTAGATAAATCAACACACATGATATTCATGCCACCATCTACAAAATACTTAGCCATAACACCTGAACCAGCTCCTAAGTCTAACATATAGGCGTTTTTATCTAATTTCTCTAAAACCTTCTCAACTTCATTTCTTTTCCATTGTGTCACATGCATATCAGACCGATAATCTTTAGCATTATTATAACTTGTTTGAATGCTTGTTTTTATTGTATCCATTATGATCCCCCTCTTAACAATGTACCACTAGAATTTTGTCGTTTTTCAATTAGACTATGATCGATTATTTTACTCTACTGTATCAAATAGCTTTAATGTTGTTGCTAATAATTCGTATGTACCTGCTTCACCGTGACCTGGAATAATATGTACTATTTGATCTTCTGTATACTTACTCATGATTTTCTCGATGGATTTAGGCCACTCTGTAAGATTGGCGTCAGCTACATTACCTAGAGTTTTTGATGTTATCGATTTAATCATACAGCCTCCAAAGAGAACTTTTCTATCTTGTATATAGACAACGATGTTATCCGGTGAATGTGACTCACCTGGATAATAAATTTCTACTTCATCTTTTATATGCATACTCTTTTCCTTACCTAATTCCATATCCACATAAGCACAAGGTTCTACATATTGTAATTCAGCATAAGTATCGTAGTAGATTTTATTGTCATCACCTTGTAGCATATCTAAAAATTGCTTTCTTGCTTCTTCGCCTTGTTGCTGAATACAGTCACCTGTAATATCGGATGCATAGATTGAAATACCTTTGTTTGCTAAGATTTTGTTACCTCCTAGATTATCAAAATGATAACCTGTATTGATTTCTATAATTTCTCTATCCGAACCGTAGTTCTCCTCTATCCAATCCAGTACTAATTGTGTTGCATCTGGTGTACACGGTGTATCTACCCATACGATAGATTTATTTTCTAGTTCTACAATTAATGAATTAGATGGCCAAGGGTATTTATGGTCAACAACGATAACCCCTTGTTCAATTTCTTTTAATGTTAACGTATCATCTAATACAACTTCTTCTGTTAATGTTACCGTAGGTTGCCATGTTAATATGTCTTTATCTTTCTTACCCTGACAACCACTTATTACCATACTTACAATGATCATTATAATTATTATTTTCTTCATATTTCCTCCAATCTATCTCTACCATATGCTATTTATTATATCATGTGTCTATCTATAGTTCTATTCCCAATTAACCATCATGGTCTGAGGTATTGTAATGTGAAATAGGTTTGCTAATTGCTTATTGGTGTTCTCGCTTTCCATGATCATATCTTTATAGATAATATTACTATCTTCTATACTAAAAATCATGATTGCCCGCTCTCCAAATGGAGGTGTTTTCGCTCCTACTGTATCAAATGAAATCGTAAGCACCAGTTCTAATTTTTCATCATCATTATAATCTATCGTTGTTACATTGATTAATTCAAATAATAAATTTTCTTCAATTTCTTTCCAAAAACCATCATCTAATACACCATTTTCTTTCAGTATTACAAAATGTTCATTCATACGCTGGGCTTGCTTTTTTGATAATGCTATAATCCTAGAGTCCAGCATTGGTTTTACAGCTATATCGATTGTTTTATTATCTAGATCTACATGATTGATATAACTATCAATATCTAAACTGGACCAAATATTGGTCAACTTACCATCACTATACTGAAAGATTTTAACTTTATAAAAAGGATTTCTCATAGCTTTGTGAACACTATATAACATAAATAATCCTTTGTCGTCTAGTACCTCAATTGCATACTCCTCAGATGGGAAATGGGCATTATGCGAAAATAACTCGCTTTCTCCCGTATAATCATTAATCATTATATCGGTATCATTAATCTGCATATGTAGGTCGCCATCATAGTATAATACTGCTTCATCATCTGTATCGGTAGATATGCATTTTTTATATAGAATAGACTTTTCAAATCCAACATAAGTCAATTGATTATTTTCCATTTTAATGCTGTATCTTGGCCATACATTAGTATTTTTCATAAGGTAAGCCTTTTCACTACCGTCAAACCAAAACACCTTTATCTCTGGATTAAAATAAATATCCGTATAACCATCGAATTTAAAACGTACAAACGCATTATCTTTATCTACCTTAGCTTCACTTTGCCATTCATAGGGCACATTATCCTTTAATAAATCTATCATTCTATTGGTAAATGCCTTGTTTGCTGGTAAAAAATGGCTATTTTCCTGACTAATCTTTAGATTTAGCGCATCATCTATAAGCAGTGCTGATAAATCCGATTTTAGTTTAAATTTTGTGTCTCCCTCATCCATTTTAATATCCTCATTTGTCAACTTTAATAGATTAGCTGATGATTTTTCTTGCACCTTCTTACTCACCAATTTATATGCTACAGCAAATAGCCCATATACAGCCAGTATACATATAACCATTGTTAATATTCTCTTTGCTAGCTTTCCCATTATACTCCCTCTACCTTTCATAAACCCTAATCATTCTTTTAAACAATTTACCTATTATTTCTAAAAATCCACTTGCTACATATTTAAAATTCATCTTACAATATGATTTATTACTGTATATAGTGATGCTCTTTTAGCCAATCTATGGATTGAATAACGCCTTCTGTCTCTAATGACCAAATAGCATTTGGTGCATATTTTAATAAGCTGTCAAGTGTTTGTCTCATATCAAGCGAGCCATCATTAATGGCATTATGTTCATCATTGATCCCATTATTATTATGAAGATGAACGTAACCAATAGCATGATTAAGTTCTTTAATCCAATGGGTTATAGGACAAATGGAATTTTTATTCACATGCCCTACGTCTAAACAGATTTTAAAATTTGGTCGATTAACCTGTTCATATAACTCTAATTGAAAGTGATAACCTTGTTCCATAACATTCTCCATATAAAATATGATATCGTCTTTGCCTTCTAAAAACCTAGTCCAGAAAGTTACTGACTGTTTCAGTGCCTTATTAAAATCGAGAACGCTAGGTTCATAGCACGTATGATAAACAATGCCCTTAGCTCCTAGGGCTTGTGCTAAATCATACATCAATTGATAGTACTTATTGGTATCTTCAACTATATAACCATCATTAGAACATGCTGAAAGATTGTCAAAGGGTGCATGCAAGACTACTTCTTCTATACCTGATACATCCGCTATAGTCTCAGATAAATATATCTTATAATTATCTAATATCTCTTTGTTAATAAATCGTGTCAATTCTATACCGTAACCGTATTTCTTTACCAATGGAAATAAGACATCTGCTGCAATAAAATAAGATATATTCATACACTTCATCTCCTGATCTTCTATGTGGTTACTCTGCATCTGCAAACCTAGCATCTTCTTGTTTAATTGCTACAAGGCTAGCACCTGGTAATGAAACAATATAATACGCATCTTTTTCTTCGAATATGCGTCCCCATATTGCTCCTGACTCATACATATAACTCCACCATTGTTTATTATATTGTGATTCTACAATTTTCTCATTTTGATCTATGGTATAAATGGTTTTTCCTTCTGGTATGCATACGTCCAGATTCAATCGTGTAGTAAAATCCTTCGTTGTACCGAGTTTTAATTTTTTAATCCAACCTGTTCTTATGTCATTAGATGAAACTAACCTATTGATTTTTATGTAGTACCAATCATCATCTTCATATATTACATGAACGGCTCTACCACTAGAAATATAACGAAGAATATGCCCTTCTATATTGGGTTCTATATAGAGATTTGCATCTTCTATCACATACATATCTTTATCAACACTACTAAAAGACACATCTTCTTGATCAGTTAAATTCCACGTTGGTATAACCCCTTCAAGGACAACTTTTGTTAAGTAATCATTTTGTTCGATAATCTTCATAGATTGCTCTAAATTCATCGCCGATGCATTCAACGTAGCTATAGGACCATAAGCCGGTATACTATCATCGTAATAAGACCCATATAAAGGCATATTCTTAATGTCTTTGATCATGGTTATTTTATAATCAGAAGCCTTTTTATTATTTTCAACGGCTATTTGATTTTGCAAGTGCATATTCAATTGTTTTAACTGAATAATTTCATCTTCCAAGCCTGCTATCGTCTTATTTAGTGATGACTTACTCTCTGAACAGGCACATAGTAAACAAGCACAAGTACCAACTATAATCAAACCTTTTTTTACATAACCTCTCATTCTTATCTCTCCTCGTTTTACTTATAAACATATGGGTAACCCCCTCTTTGGTTATCCATCCAAATGATTCTCATTGCTTTTTAATTTTCTTTGTAATGCTACTTCTTCATTCTTAATTGTCATGTTTTGTGCAATGACTTTGCTTACAAAGACAAAGTCACAACAAGGGTGAGACAATTTATTTCCACACTTATTTTCACGAACACACATATATATGTCTTAGCCTAACACAAGTTACCAATTTATTGTAATTGTTACCCTATATGAAGTCAAGAAACTGAACCTTTTTTAATAGTTATTTAATACTCTTTTAATACACGAAAGCAAATGTTCTATTTCACATAATATCTTATTCATATTTTTATAATACTCTTTATAATCGTTACTTATAACTTGGTACAATGACTGTCTATATAACAAAAGCTAAGACTCATTTCTCAAATGATTATCTTAGCTTTTAATATCTAATATTTTATTTTAATTCTAATGTTTCTAAAAACATGTCCATAACCATTCCTGCATCAACTTGATTAAGTACGAAACACTTTTTGTTCTCCTTGTAAAACATTTCCATGCCATCTACTAGAATCTGTCCCCGCGTCATACCTTCTGTTACAACCGCAATAGGAGCTGTAATGCCGGAACACACAGTTGGATTCAGATAATAGGCAATGTTCAAGATATCATTGATGATGCAGCCATCAAAATGCTCTGCTTTTCGGTGGAAATCCATGTAAAACTTCGTTACATCATAAATGAATTTTCCTATCTTATGGGTTGCTTTAAACTCTTCTGTCATATCAGGTGTTAAGAATATTTTCCTTGTAACATCTAGGGTGACCATGGTAAGTGGTACCGCTGATGCAATGACATACGCCACTGCTTTTGGGTCATGGTAATAGTTAAATTCTGTCACAGGGGACATATTACCATAGGCTTTATAGGTGCCTCCCATAGATATAATCTGCTGACATCTATTAAAGGTATAAGGATCTTTTATATAAGCTCTTGCTAAGTTTGTTAGTGGACCTAATGCAATAATATCCACTTGTTCGTGCTGTCTTAGGGTTTCTAGTATAAAATCTTCAGCCTTTATATCCGATTCATAGTCAAGTCCTTGTCCTAGATAAGTCTCACCTAAACCATCTTCGCCATGGGTATCTTTAGCATCAATAAGCTCACCATCTATATTAGCGATATCACTTGTATAGACAGGAATATCTGCATCCAACAATTTCAATACAGCTTTAATGTTTCGAGCACTCTCAAGACTATTCACATTGCCACTTACACTGGTTATACCTATAATATTTATATTTGCTTTTATAGCAAATATAAGTGCTAAAGCATCATCAATACCACAATCAGCATCTATTATAACTTTTTTAGTCTTCATCGACGCCACTCCTAGGTTTTATACGTGACATAAGATACATAAATGGTGTATCCATGATAGCCGCTATATATTTAACAATCAGCGTTGTTATGATTATATTTACGACAAATGCCATAGAGAAAATACCTACTAACGCAAAACCAACGGTTACGAGTACAGAATCTACCAATTGTGAAATAAATGTTGACCCGTTGTTTCTTAACCATAAATATTTAGTTGATGGGTTCCATTCTTTGATCTTTGAATAGACAAATACATCCAGGGATTGACTTATAAAATATACCAAATTCCCTACAAGTACAGCCTTAAGGGCACCACCGTTAATGGAAAAGAACAGATTTAATGCGTCATTTACACTTTTACTATCCTCAAGTCCATGAAATAGAGTTGAGATAAACATAATCACAATAAAAGCGATATTTGCATAGATGGAAACATGGACGGATTTCTTAGCTTCCTTATAGCCATATTTCTCATTGAGTAAATCTGTTGCCAAGAAAATACCAGCAAACATAACATTTCCAAGAGTTGCTTGTAATTCAAATAAACCAAAATCAAAGATAATAATTTTGTTCACTTGCAGATTGGCAGCAATAACACTTAGAACGATATAACTAAGTATTCCTCGCTTGCCAAAAAGCCTAAAAACAAATGCAATTAGTGCAAAATTCACCAATGCATAAATGAAAAAAATTAATAAGTTACTCATTTTTTATTTCCTCCCTAGTTTTGATTCGCAGGATGGTTTCGAACTGCGTGGGCTAGCCCATAGGGTATTATTATAATAAAAAAAGTGCTATTTTACAAGCTTTTTTAATATAATGTGTTCATTGAATCTCATTACTGTACAAAAAGCTTTTAGCAGTCTACCAATCTGGAACCTTAAAAAAGTAAGCAAGCCATTAATAGACTTACTTACTTTTCTTACACATAAAAATATACGTTATGCCATCGCTAAAATCATAATCTTTACTCAGACATGCTACATTTCTTACTTTGATGTTTACTCCCGCATTAAATTCTTTAGGCTTTTTTGATATGTTGTCTTTTTGAAGGTATGGAATAATGAAACCATTATTCACTAATTTATTATTTTTTTCTTCCATTACTAAATTTCAAAACAATTGCTGGGTATTTTTTGTATTGTTTGTAAGTGCCTAGTATCATAATAATTATAATACTTACAAAAAAAATTGCAGCTATTAAAAAAATATATCGGCTTATTATAAAGAATTTAGTAATGCTATAATGAAAGCAATCACCATTAACCCCAATAATGCGGTTAAAAAGACAGCATCAATAATCAGTTTAGGATATTGCATTTTAAAAATTTTAAATCTGTACTGCTTGTTATAATCAATATTACTTATCACTTCTTTATCTTTATTAATTTCAAGTGTGCTCATTTTTTTATATTACGTTTAAGGCGTGAGTAATTCATTATGTATCTCCTATAAAGATTCAGGAAGTTGACATTTAGTAAAATAGAAAAAGACCATACTAAACTCTTTTATTAATTTTCAATCCATGTAATAAATTTATCATATTTTGATGGAATTATTCCTTTGGAAGTATAAACATACATCTTTTTTACAATTTTATTAAAGGCTGTGATACATGGATCACAAATAACTTCATCCAAAGTAAAGCCATTAATAGGAATACATTTCTTACTGATTATATTTCGTTTATTAAATCTAAAATAGTTAAAAAACTCATCTTTATTAAGGTCATTGCAATGTGTGGATACAATTGATGACTGGCTCTGTAGAATAAATTCATACCCTATAACCTTTGTAACATCATCTTTCGGCTTACGCAACAAAAAATAGCGTACCCACTGATTTAATTTATTTTCTATTGATAGTTTATTATAAATCTGAAATACATCGTTACTAGGTTTAGAAACTTGCATTGCGCATGGTTCTCCATTGCATTTAATTATAACTACATTAGAAAAAATTTTTTGAACTTCATTTATTTGTTGTCCAACTGACTTATTACTTATAAATCCAATATTTTCCCTAAGTCTATCATTCCCTTTCAAATCTTTAAAAGGGAATAACACCCCTAAACCTATTTGAATATTTATATTGTTTATTATTATCTTTTCTATCATAGAACCATCTAAACAACCTATATCAATTGCATTGATTAAATCCCAATCTATAGCTATTTTCCTATTATAGGTATCTTGGTTATGTATCTCATGTAAAGGCACTTGTTTTAGCATCTTTAGTTATCGAGTGCATAAATTAATGCGTCACACTCTTCCTTTCTAAATTAATTATAACTACCATAAAAGAGGGTCTAATATAGGCTCTCTTTATGGTAGTTGTATAGACATTCAAGGGTTAAACTTAGGGTCTATTAATAGTTCCTGAGTTCCATGAAATTAAACTGCCTGTTTGTCCATATAAATCGGTTGCATAAACGTTATAAAATTTAAGTTTTATTGAATCTTCACTACCAACCCATGCTGAGTATTGATCATTTAAAGTAGTACTACCTGCACTATTACTTAGATTAACATAAATTGTATCAAGGTCACTTCCAAACCAACCTGAACTTGATACTTTTAATGTCCCTGTAACCTTTTTTATAGGACCTGATGCAGTAGCAGATACATTTATATAAACATAACTAGATGACCAATAAGCAACCTTAACTGTACAGTAAACTGCTGTTCCTCTACTCATTGCATCACTGTTGTTTATTGCTCTAAGAGTTCCATCATTTTCTTGAATAACAATTATTTCTGAGTTATCTTTTAAGTTCTGCTTCTGAATTTCAATTTCAAAATTATTATTAATTGTTTCATTACTTGTAATTACTTCTCCTGCAAAAGACGTAGTAAATAATCCCATAACTAAAGTCAATACTAAGCAACTCATTAATACACTTTTAAAACATAATTTCATTGTAATCCTCCTTATTTTTTAATAAATATTTAACAAGCTTGTTATGTTTTATATTATCATATTTTCTATTTATTTTCAATAATATTATAAATAATTTAAATTTAATAAATATTATTTTTATATAAATTATTATAATAATATAAATAATAACATAACAAATTATAATATTCCATTTAGTTCGACATCTTTTTTCTTGTGACTTATACTTCCAATGAAGAGAGCTAATTTTTGTCAAATTTAATACTTTTTCTTTTAGATTTATAACCCTAGCAAGGATTGATTATCATGTCGACTTCTCTACTGTACTCTTACCCAAGGTCTAATGGTCAGTAATTATCCCACAAATAAGCGAAAGGATTAAAAGGCTTTGTCTGGACTAATAGCTCTTGTAGCACTTAACACTACAAATATGATTGTAATTAATAGTGCAATGATCTTTCTGACCTCTAATAATGATGTTAACTTTTCTTTCATTCTATCACCTCTTATATTCTACAACAACTTGGTCCCCTTCCTTACACCTACCTCAATCTCATTAACACTCTTTACATACTCCTATAGCTCTTTCAGCTGCATATGGTATAATTTTCTTATTAAGTGTCTGGGGGTGTTATAGTGGATTTTGGTTTTTCATTCGATCTTACTACTATTATTGGTTTTATTGGTTTCCTGTTGATTCGCGTATTATTTCTTTTTTAGTTATGCAATTTATTCACACCCCTGAGGATATTCCCTCAGGGCTAAACACAATCTTTCCGACTACTTTTCTATGTACTCAATTTCTTCTACTCCGTAAAAGTCCGATCTTAAGTTATTTTTATCAATCCATATCCCAATAGTTTTATTCAACTCAGTTTCTAGCTCTTCCAATTGCTCTCTAGTGACATTATCAAGATATCTTTCAGCAGCATCACCATGGTATTCAATCATATCCTCTTGTATTTGAATTAACTACATGGTGTGCGTTAACGTCTGGTTCTGGTCGATACATCTTGCCTACGGTTAGTAATTCTATTATTTCTTCTTTTCCAGCTATTATAGCTTCCTCTTTGCTGTCATACTCACCTCTAAAATCTTCGCTATCTTGACCGAAACAACACTTACCTTCTAAATTACTACTATATTTCACCCTTTCGTATAATCGCCAAATTAATTTTAGTCACTATTCATCCTAAATTCATGTTATAATTCCTTTATACTAAGGAGGTTATAACACATGATTACTGTTATTACATTAATCTTTGCATATATTAATATCTATCTAATTGAAAAATCATTTGATAAATATGTTCATAAACTACTTATGTATATTCCTTTTTTCATACCAATTTTAATACTAAATTTTATTGATTCTGATAAGGAAATCTATAATATAGCGGTAGCAATAATAGTAGCTACATATTCCTTTATATTATTTTTTATCTACAAGAAAAAGCACCTTACCTAAATCAATCTTTAGCTTATTCAGTCTTTCTTCCATCTGGCGATACCTTCAATCATATCTGTTACTTCTCTTTCTAATTGTTCAATGTTTCCTGCTGTTTCGCATTCATTAAACATTTCACTAAACTGTATAGTTAATCCCAAATTCAACATGCTTCCTCACCTTCTCCTAAGCTACCTACCCATTCAATAAATGCAGCAAGGATCGGCTTAGTATTGCTACCATCTAACCCCCCAGCAAAACCTATAAATCCACCAGTGTTAAAAACATTAGAAGTTAACTAGAAGTTTCATATAAATTCTTATAAATAATTCTTCAACTAAAAAAACTCTTCAATTATCACATGGTTCTCAAAAAACTCTCTTATAATACTCCTATCGAAACAAAAACACACCAAATTAAAATGTAGGAGGTAAAATTATGTTTAAGAAAAAAATGGTTAATTTATTAGTTATTACAGGAGTAGCATCAGTTAGTATTGGTTATGCAACTCTACAACCAAAAGCTGCTGAACCTATGGAGGTACCTAAAGTAGAAGTACAGAAATCCACTGAGGATATGGTAGCGAAGGTGAAGTCTATCTTATCCAATTATGATTTTGCAGCTCTGACAGCGGAAGACGCAAAAGCCATTCATGAGGCATTTAGAGATGCAGGCTTTAAAAGCGGTAAAGAGCAAGAAGCAGCCATTAAAGAAGCCGGTTATGACCCAAAAACACTTAGAGAATTAGACCCACCGCCTGCAAGAAAAGAAGCTAATCAAAAAGAAAAAAAAGAAAAATCTGATGCAAATGTCAATCAAAGACCACCACGTAATGAGACCAATAATACGGAAAAACAAGAGGATCAAAAAAATCGATCTAATGTAGAAAATAAAGATAAACACAAAACACCACAAAAAGAGGAAAAAGAACTTGGTCAAAATTATTCTATTGAACAAGCTATTTCAGATAATGCTCAATTACACACGATAGCTTTTGATGCACTTGCATTTTTTACAGGGGAATTGGGCAGTGACTCCTTCTTCCCACCAGGAAAATTATCCGACTACTTTGGATTTCAATATTTTAGAGATGTAGACGCAGGAGAACTTGGACACAATACCACTTTTGTACCACGTGTTGCTAATAATGTACTATCTATTTTGACTGATGAGCAGATTGATCAATTAAAGACTTTAGCTGTGCAACAGGAATCGCTACTTAAAGAATACGGATACAGCCGTTTTCCATTAATGAAGGTATTTCGTCGCTTGGCTGAAAATGATATACCTCATAATACCTCTATCTTAAGCCTGGATGCGGTAAAGGACTATTCTAGTGAGTTATATGAAATTGATGGATTACTTAGCTATAATCGAGCAAAGGTACTTGGAAATATTATTTATTCATTCAGTGATGAACAAAGAGCGTATTTTAATGAAATGGCTAATGGCAGCTCATTAACATGGCCAACAAAACAAGATCAGGTTGATAAGAGGGATATGACCCATGAACAGCATGTTTTACTCATGACCTATGCTAGTGAGATGTTCAGCTGGTACGCAGGAGATATAGAAAGTGATACGTACTTCTGCCCTGAAAGACATGGAACTTATTTTGGTTCCTTCTATATGAAGGATATGCCAGCTATGGGCAACCCAGATTATTCTATCAGTACTTCGATTACAGGTGACAGTGGAAAAGAATTTTTAAACATACTAACAGAGGAACAAAAAAAGTTAATCACTGACTTAGTGGATATCCAAAGGGATGAGCTACTTGAAATTGTTGAAACAAGAAGAACAGTAGCAAAACAACTACGTGAGTTCATGGATGGAAAAGATGTTGATCAGGAAGAGATACTTAAGCTATCCCGAAAATATGGTGAACTTGACGGTGCAATAGTCCATAGTTATGCTACACATTTTAGTAAGGTATACAATTCCTTAACTGACGAACAGAAAGAAGAACTACTAAAACTTAGAAATCTAGATGATTACCAAGTTGAAGGAGCCTTCTTATACTCAGAACCTATTGATATGCCTGAAATCATGAATACTGATTTTCTCTTTGAATAAGTATCGAATGACTGCTATAATATATTTACGGAATACCGCCACCATTTGTAGGCGGTATTCCACTATGCTATAAATTGAAAGGGGCTATTATATGCCAGGTAAAATACTCTACGCTGATGATGACGCAAATTACAGAAGACTTGTTAAAATGTTTTTAGAAAGAGCCAACTATAATGTAATAACTGTCAGTAATGGCGAAGAAGTTATGGATATGTTAGACCAACATAATGATATTGATCTGGTTATATTAGATATTATGATGCCAAAACTTAACGGTTGGCAAGCCTGTCAGGCCATAAGAAAAACATCCAATATTCCTATTATCATGTTAACAGCTTTAGGGGATGTAACCAATGAGGTTAACGGCATTGAAAAGGGAGCTGATGATTATATTTCTAAGCCTTTTTCTCAGGAAATACTAATCGTCCGTGTAAGTGGATTGCTACGTCGAGTACACCAACATCAGCAAGCGATATTTCAAGATGAAGGTATGATTTTTGAAGAGTCCACGAACTCTGTTTCCATTGATAAGTTAGAAATATCTCTTAGACCAAAGGAGTATGAACTATTAGTGTGTTTAGTTCTTAATAAGTCCATTGTTTTATCTCGTGAACAAATATTAGATAAGGTATGGGGATATGATTATTTTGGGGACCCTCGAACAGTCGATACCCATATTAAAAGCCTACGTGCAAAATTAGGTGACATCAGTAGTCGAATAAAGACTTTAAGAAATAAAGGTTATTGTTATAGAGGTGTTAACTAATGAGATCGATAACAAACAAATGGATGTTAGCCATCGTCATATTATTAACCCTATTAATTGGGTCAATGATTTTGGTGAACTCTATTTTTCTCGAAAAATATTATATATTTAAAACCAAAACAACTTTTGTGAATGAATATGAGATTCTATTAGAGGAATATGAAGCATTATCTGATGATGAATTTCTTAGCATTTTGAAAAAGCGAAATTCACACACCGGATATAAATATCTTGTAGTGAACGAAAAATATGATGTCCTTCTTTCATCAGCACCTGAATTTCAAATAGGTAATCGAATCCATTTAACAAAGTTTCTAAAAAAATTCCTTATAACTAATCAAAAAGAGTTGTCAGAAGGTAGAACATTCTATGAAGCTTTAAAAAGTGATGATAGTCAATATGATATTGCTTTAGCTGCTAAACTGAGACGTGATTATTTTTTACTGATAACACAGCCAGTACAGCAAATAAGTGATAATGTAGCTATTGCCAATGATTTTATCATTATGATTGGTATAGGTATATTGATTATAGGCGTATTGATCGCTTATTTTATGTCACGTAGAATAGTAAGACCACTATTAGAAATAACAAAAATCACGAGTAAAATTGCTCATTTGGATTTTTCAAAACGCTATCACGGAACATTGAAGGACGAAGTGGGTATATTAGGTCAAAGTATTAATAAGATATCCGAAAAACTCCATTCCACCATTAGTGATCTAAATCAAGCTAATGCTAATCTTCAAGGAGAGCTACAATTGCAAAAAAGATTTTTAGCGAGTGTATCCCATGAGTTCAAATCACCTGTTGGTTTGATCAGAGGTTATACGGAGTCATTACATCTAGGTATGGCAAAGAATAAAGAAGAAGCTGAAGAGTTTACTTCCATTATTCTAAAGGAAACCGATCGTCTCAGTCGATTGATTAACGATATCATATTTTTAATGCATATGGACTCAGGAATATTTCAAATTAATAAGAAGGAGTTTAATCTAGCTCTATCTATACAAGACGTTATTAATAAGCATTCTCAAATGCCTCGTAAGAAGTCTCTACAATTCAGGACAGAAATACCATCTAAGCTGCAAGTATGTGGCGATGAAGGACGAATCATTCAAGTTTTGGAAAACTTAATTTCCAATGGCACACGACATGTTAACCCTAGAGGTATACTTCAAATAACCGCTAAAGAGCAAAATGACCTAGTAAAGGTGGAGGTCTATAATAGTGGCGCACCTGTTCCTGCGGAACATTTACCTCACCTATTTAATGCATTTTATAGCGCTCAGTATTCTAGGTCTCGAAACAAAAGCGGGACAGGATTGGGGCTCTCCATCGTTAGTAGTATTATTAAAAAACACCATGGCGAATGTGATGTTTATAATAAAGAAGATGGCGTGGTGTTTTGGTTTACACTACCTGTAAGTAATAACTAATATTGTTTATTACCTCTTCATTAACTAAACCATCCCACCCAAAAGAACCTCCACATCTTTGATGCTCACTTGATCTTTTTACTTCACGTTGTTAGTTCTGCTATATAACCATAGAATAATTTATCCTGCAATGCACAAAATAAGGTAATGGTTTTATAAGTAGCTGTATTTGGAGGTAAATATGAATATAGTTAGATCTATTGAAAATAATAAGCAATTAGTTAAAATTATAATGGTTATTTTATTAATTCCACCTATTTTTTTTCAGTTAGTTTTAAGTTCGCTACCACCATACCAACGGTTTATATTTGTTTTGTACTCCTTTTTATTTTTACTAATAGGCTATATTGGTATTTCTATAGTCTTAGGGATTCAAGTATTTTTGAAGCTGTTATCTAAAAAAACATTAAATACCATTTGCAACTTTTTTATTATATTCCCAGTGATTATGTTACTACTTCAATATCCAATGACTCTACGCTTTATTCATACAGGTGATGAGGCTATTACTATTGCTTTTATATATGTTGTAGTTGGTGTCATAATTGGTTCCCATAGAATTAAAAATAAATACACAATAGAGTAATTGATAGCATTCTTAAACTTCTGAAACCATAGTTTTATCTCCTAGTCTTCAATAAACCATCCTTGTTTTAGTATTTCTTCATAATAATCTTGTCTTTCTTCTAAATATTTCAAGGTTTGACTTAATGTACGGTAATCAGGAAAGCTAAAATGCTGTAATGCCGGCTTAATCCTTTTGCCTTCTAATCCTTTTTGAAATGCTTCTATCCACATTACTGCATGTCTTACTTCTTCCCATTCATTATTTGGGATTATAAGTGGTAGTACATTTAAAACTTGAATATCTTCGTGATCTACAAACATTAAATATCCTTTATGATTCTTTACTATTACACCACACTTATTCATATCCTCACACTGTGTCAGCTTATATTTTTTATGTGGTTTTTCAGTTAATTCCTTCATCATTTTCCATGTTTTCATTATGTATCCTCCCTATGCTTAAATTAGCCTTAAATCATGTCTATCAACTTTTTATGTTGAGCCCAGTAATTCTAAGGTATTATATCTTTTTTTACAATTCAAGCATTTTCTTCTTCTCTTAAAGTTATCTGTACCCAGGAAAATCTAAAAAAAGCTAATAACGATATCATAAAATTACAATTATACCTAATAGCTTCATTTTTTATATAACGTGTTTTACGATTTGTCAACCCTTAATCTGCGATTTATTGTAGTTAAATTGAAAAAGGATGTGACTAATTAGGAGTTGTGAAAATTAAGAGATGAATGAAGATTTATGTAAAAAGAGGTTACTGTGCAATTGAGTATTGCGACTAACGCACTCAGCAAATATGAACGGACGAAGGGAAGCCGATTCTGACATGCAAAAGAAAATCACTAATTTTGTATTGGGTCAGAGTTGATTTACTCTCTAAATAGGAAGATATGCAGAACTTACACCACAAATAATGAAATAAAAAAACCAAAGACTATAAGCCTTTACTTAGGGACTTATAGCCTTTGGTATTGAGTTTAGTTTCTAACTGCGGGTCATATATACCATAGATTAAAAATTAGGTTATGAACAAACAAGAACTAGGAAATAATTATCCTAGTTCTCTCTTTACAAAATAACCCTAGATTATATGATACTTCAGGTTATTTCATTAATTCATATCAATACTTAAGCGATAACGATTTTCTGTATCAGATCCACTTGAAGAATATACTTTAATATAATACCAAAATCCATTCCTTACGTCATAAGTAATTTTCTCATCTTTATTCTCTTTATATGTAGATGTTTCTAATTCTTCTCCATCGATATTCCAAAATGATAGATCATAGTCGCATCCCTCTGGTATATTGGAAAGTTTAAGCACAACTGTACCATTTTTAGGTGCTACAAAGCAAAACCAGTCATCATCATTATCGGAATGTATTCTTCCATCCATTATATCACCATTATATAAGTTATAAGCGTCCACAGGTTTATCGTTCCAATGCATCCCGTCAGGTTCCCATTCTGTAAGTTCTCTCGCATATACCGTTTGCGACATAGATAGCACTAATAAAAGACTGCATATTAAAGTAAAAGTTTTTCTCATAAATCTTTCTCCTCTCGTTTAACTAATTATTTTTTTATTAAAATCTCCTTTCTTATAAATAATTATAATATATTTAAATTTAAAAATATGTAGAATTTTATTAGTAATTTTCTTTATTTATCGCAACTTTCATATTAAATTGACAAATAAGATATATAAAAAGACCTCCTAACAGAAGGTCAGTTATGTTTCTTTTTGGACACTATTAACCAGCACTTTGATCTATAAAAAATACTTAGATCGGCTAATCACTATAGCACATAATACGACAGTAATAACTGTTTTGTAACTTTTGATAAGCATCGGCAAATATTTCCATAGTGTAAATCAGCAAATACACAAAAACTAATTTTTTCAATATTGTACATACTTGCGACCACCCTTTTTGACTTTTCAGAGCACATCACGTTAAACTGCCTGGTGTTCTTTTCTCCAAAATATAGTTTAATCAAATATAACATGTTTTAATATTACTATTCAATAAGTACATAATACCATTAATTTATATTTATTTAATTATATTACAACAAAATCAAACCAAAACATTATTTATATTGCATAATATTAGCTTATTTGTTAGTATATAAATGTTTGATACATTATTATAATTCTATATTTTGGGGGAGAATCTAATGAAAAAATTCCTATCAAGTTTTGGTTTAATACGTATTATCTGCGCATTATCAGTATTGGGAATCCACGTAACTGGTCGTTATATAGGTCTTGAATTTTCTTATATTATCAATCAATTTTTTAGGTATTGCGTACCTATTTTTGTTATTATGTCAGGTTACTTTTTATATTATTCAGATATTCATCATACGACCAATACATCTCTGCTTGATTTTTATACTAAACGTTTGCAAAAGATTATTGTTCCTTATGTACTATGGCTCGCAATTTACCTGTTCTATAATAATCGACATACATTAGGTAATTTATTAACTCTTGATTACATCAAGATATTTTTAACTGGTTATAATCACTTATACTTTTTATTGATTATCATACAATTATATATCATCTATCCCTTTCTTAAGATGCTGTTTAATCAAGGAAAAAGTGTACATACATTAATCGTATCAGGTGCCCTTTCACTTTACTTTCAGATGGGAATATTCCTCTATAAACTAGGCATTAGTATATTGCCTTATCCTTTAATTAAATATGGCTATCTTCTACTACCCACTTGGCTATTTTATTTTGTATTTGGTATTTATTTCGCTTCTCATAAATCCAAGCTACTAAATCTGAAAAGTTCCTATGTGCTATTTGGTTGGTTAGTAAGTTTTGCAATTCTTATTACAGATAGTAAATTAACGGTTACCTATATGTATTCTGTTAAGCCTACCGTTATCTTATACAGCATGTTCAGCTTCTATCTTTTCTATCAGTATTTTAATAAACTATCATTAGATAACATAGCCACACGCATACACGCATGGAGTAACATGTCCTTTGACTTCTATCTTAGCCATATGCTCATTTTATCCTTAGTTACGACATATACTAAGGCTATTGGTTTTGTAACATTGTATAACGGAGTTGGTGGTATGTTTTTACTTTTCATCGTTACTGCTGTTGCAACCTACTATTTCTGTCAGTTTATGGCTATGGTACGTAAAATCTTATATAAAAAAACATCTAAAACTATTAAAGAATCTATGAATCATACGGAAGATCATTTAAAAGTATCATAGTAGCTTAAACAAGGTATATAAACTTGACGCATATGCTATAATAATGAATGGTGATGAACATGGAAAGATACAGTATTATAAGCGACAAATTCCCAAGAGAAATCGTTTTATTGAAGTCCACCCCTTGCAAATGGGGAAAATGTACCTTCTGTGACTATATTGATGATAACTCTTTAGATACACATGACATTAACAAGATAAACGTAACAATACTTAACAACATAACAGGACAATTCGGTGTCCTTGAGGTGATTAACTCTGGCAATGTCTTTGAATTACCAGAAGAGACTTTACATGCCATAAAAGAGACGGTTAATCGATTGGATATCAAAAAGCTTTTTCTAGAAGCTCATTGGATGTATCGAAAAAAGTTAGAGGATATGCGCCAGTTTTTTGGCGTCGATATTATGTACAAAACAGGTCTTGAAACCTTTGATAGGGATTTCCGAGAAAATGTCCTCAAAAAAGGTTTTGGCTATGAACATATAGATGAATTGAAATCCTATTTTCAATCCGTATGTCTTATGGTAGGTATTTGTGGACAGACTAAAGAAATGATCGAGAATGATATACGACTTGCTTTGAAACACTTTAAGCATTTTACTGTTAATGTCTATACAGAAAATTCTACGGCTATAAAGCCAGATAACCAGCTCATTGAGTGGTTTCAAGAAAAATATAAGTGGTTAGATGATGAACCAGCCTGTGAAGTGTTATGGGTAAATACTGACTTTGGTGTCGGTTAATAACACAAAAAGCTGTAGTTTTACAAGTCAACTGGATTGTAAACTACAGCTTTTTTATAAACAGGTCGTTGTATGCTATTTTAGATAGCCTTACAGTCTATTAAATTAAAATAATGTTGCCGTACCATGTTTCATGGCATTTCTCTCTCCCACCTTCATCATATACTGAGATATGAGTAATAGCCCCCCACCTAAACCACAACACAACAGAATATAGGGCATGAGCTCCCAAATAGGTGTATTATACATTAAAGCTTTTCTAAGAACAATAATGATATACGTCAGTGGCAATCCACAGCCTAACACTTTTGCCCATATGGGCATGTATTCAAAAGGAATCTTAGCCCCTGCAAACATTTCAACGGGACCTTGGAATACAGTAAATAAAAATCCACTGTCTCTTGCTAATAGGAATAAACTATTGAGAAATACGCCCCATATAATGGCTAGCACACTTAATAACACAATGCTTATCATAGCCGATAACCCATTGACATTCAGATAATCTCCATATAGGACGATCATACCCGAAGCAAAGATGATAAACATCCATACGCTTCCAAATAAAGATGCTATGCTGTTACCAATTAACATAGCCATACGGCTAGAAGGTGACATATATAGCAGTTCTAATGCTCCTGATATACGTATGTTATAGGATGAGTTCCACGCTGATTGAATAAGCGAATAGAAAAATCTCATGGCAACAAAGCCAATGAGCAGATACAGATAAAACCCTTGTTTATTCTCAAGTCCTATTTTTTTAATAAAAACTTTGATCGAAGGGTTGATACGCATAATAAATATTAATAAATCCAATTACTGGCCATAAAAACAAAGATAGATAAATGCTTTTATTGAAGAAATAATTTTTATGTTGCAAGCGTATATTAGCCCACACTAATCTAAGAAAAACCATTACACCACTTCCTTCAAATCTTTTGACATGTTCAAGATAACATCTTCTAGTTTCCCATCTTTTATATTTGAAGTATTGGTTATATCCTCAACGGTACCTTCCTTTATCAGCTTACCTTCATTCATGATATAAATGTAATCACAGAGTTCTTCCACTTCCATCATGTAATGCGTTGTTAAGAGAATACCTTTTCCTTCATCTTTAGCCAGCTTCAAAAAGAATTCTCTCATCTCTTTAGCAATCTGAACATCTAATCCAAGAGTTGGTTCATCTAGAAAAATATAGTCTGGATCATTAATTAAACCTCTTCCAATCTGTAACCTCTGCTTCATTCCCTTTGAAAACTTTTCTACAGGGATGTCTGCTTTTTCATTAAGCCCAACTAAGTGTAGTAGCTTATTAATCCGCTCTTTTAGTACCTTACCATATAACCCATACAGACTCCCAAAATAATGGAGATTTTCTCTTGCTGTTAATCGCCAATAAATCATACGCTCTCCCCCAGCAATCATATTGACTTTCTTTTTAATTAACTTAGGATGATGCTTGATATCCATACCATCATATAATATCTGCCCTTCTGTAGGCTCTAATAAAGTTGATAACATCTTAGCGGTGGTTGTCTTACCTGCTCCATTAATACCTAGAAGTGCTGTTATTTCACCTTTTTTTATAACCATACTTAGATCCGATACTGCCTTCAACTCCTTTTTCTTACTTCTAAAAAATCCCTTACTTTCTTTCGTGATATATGTTTTACTAAGTTTTTTCACTTCTATCATGATTTCACCTTTCCTTTATCTTCTTCATTTCTCTCTATGTAAGATATACTCCCTCTATTAAAAATCTATCTCATCCATAATATATACCCTTATTAGCCACCGACTTTCTCTAAGGCAACCTTCTCTACCTTCTTCAAAGTAGCAAATCCTATGGCACAATAAATCGCTCCCTGAATGAAAAGAGTCATGATTGTATGTGTTTGCACTCCTAATGTTTCGCCATTAAGCAAGACGCCTCGAAACAATCTAATGGAGTGGGTCACAGGCATAAAATAGGCTATTTTTTGAACAAAGTCTGGCAAATATGTAATAGGAAAATTAACACCGCATATCAAAAATATAACAGTAAATAAAGTATTTTGGGAAATATACGTATCTCTTGTATATAGCATGATATTCGCTAATAACTTGGATAAGCCTAAAAAAGCAAATAAAGAGGCTATTAATACAACAATAAATGATAATAAGTTAAAATAGGCAAATTGAACTCTAAAAAGTAGAATAATAGGCACAGCCACCACTAATTCGCCAAAGGTATGAAATGTCTGTGCTAACATATAGGCTAGAAAATAAAACCCTCTATTATAAGGTGCTAACATGACACTCTCTAACGTACCTAATCTTTTCTCCGTAATCAAGCTACGACTAACATTTAGTAATGTGCTTACTGTAAAGGTATAGACCAATACCCCTACTAAAATATAACCCATATAATTATTGGTACCTACTTCTTGTACAAAGGCTTCCCCTACGTGACCTTCAAATATGTAACCGTACAAGATATAAGAAAATAGTAATGTGTAAGTTATCCTTAAGATACTTCCAATAAAAAAACTTCTTGGATATGCCCGATACAAGGTAATAAAATACTTGTATATATTGGCACGTAATACATAAGTGTGCATGCCTTCTATCTCCCTTCTATTTCGATTAACCAAGTAGTTAATCATATGACGTGTTATCTTTCTGCTCATGTATTATACCTATATCCATCTAAAAGTCAAGAGACAAAGTGATTCGTCACGTAAAAGATTTCAAAGAAAATAGACAGTAGAACTTATCCTATACTTTAAAAAAGGTTATCCAAAAATAATCCACATAAAAGGGACTACCTCATAAAAGTGATATAGTCCCTTTTCTAACCCTATTATAATTATTTCGTTTTATAATCATAGAAACTTTTGTATAGCCCTTTAATTTATAGTTACAAATGAAAGCATTCCTACATTTGTTTTACATGCGTTATTGATTATCCTTATTATAGACTTCAAATTCGTAAATACTAGGCCCCAAATTTCCATGTATTGATTCTATTTTAAGCCTAACTTTATTTGATGTCACAGGGTCAAAGGTAATTTCTTGTACGCTTTCAGGCGTGTTACCCGTATAACAATCTTTCCAGCTAAAACCATTAAAATATTGTATTTTAAAATCTTTTAATCGTTGTCCTAGTTGCTTAATCACTACATTGTTAAATTGTGTCTGCCCCATAAAATCAACTTCTAACCAACAGTCTCTTATATGATCTGAAGTCGCCCATCTTGTGGTATCTTTGCCATCTACTGCTTTAGAACCTACATATGGCGATGAGTGAATGTTGGTGACTGTTACTAATTGATTAAGTGCAAGATTCCCTTGTGGGTTCGGCGTATTTCCTCCACTCGTCTTGGCTTTTTTATAGACCTGTATGCCTTCTATAGCTGGACAAGCTCTTGCTTGAGTAATATTTAGTTTTATTTTAGACGCTGCTACTGGCGAAAAGCTCAGGATACGATTATTACCAATACTTAGTTTTGTCTGTATCGTTGACCATTCCGCTCCGTTATATACTTCAATGTTGTATTCCGTAACCCTCTGCCCTAGCTGAATGGGTTCTTGTAGACTAATGAGATCAAATTCTTTAATACCGCCAAGATCAAGTTCTATTGAAGCAGTTGTGACATTATCTTGTGTTGCCCAATATGTACTACTATCGTTATCTAATACTTTCTGAGCACTGTATAAGTCCCCTCTAGAATTAGTAGATGTAGCAGTAGCATTCTTTGCTAAATCAACTGAAAAAGTATTGTCTAGCCATTTCTTAAATTCTTTTAATCGATTAACATCGTTTTCATGAATTAGCCCTCTTTTATCTGGCGGTACATTCAGTAATAATACTGCATTACGACCAACTGATGACAAGTAAATATCAACTAACTTATCCAATGATTTTACTCTACCATCTTGAATACTATGATAGAACCATCCTGGACGTATGGATACATCTGCCTCGCCTGAAATCCACTTAGCTCCATTCAACTGACCATATGGAAGTATGCTTGTATCCTCCACTTCAATGACACTTGGATTTAACATGGACCAATTAGGTTCACCTGCATAACCATGTTCATTGCCTATCCAATGTATATCTGCATAAGGTCCGAAACCAAAACATCCAAAGATAACTGCATCTGGACATTTTTCTCTAACGATATTCGTCCACCCCTCATAATTGTATGTCTGATCTTGACTTCCAGCACCATCCCACCATACTTCACTTATAGGTCCATAATTGTCCAGTAATTCATTTAATTGGGCTGTATAAAAAGTATCGTATGCCGTTCCTGTTCCAAATGTCTTCTCGTGTCTATCCCAGGGAGATAAGTATATTCCAAAATCAACTCCATGTTTCTTACATGCATCTGAAACATCTTTTACCACATCCCCTTTACCATTCTTCCAAGTACTACTTGCAACATCATGGGTCGTATAATCACTTGGCCATAGACAGAAGCCATCATGATGTTTGGCAGTTAATATAATAAGTTCAAATCCTGCTTCTTTCATCGTACGAACCCATTGCTCTGGATTATACTCTGGACCTGGATTAAATGTATTAGGGTCCTCTTTCCCATCTCCCCACTCCTTATTTGTAAATGTATTCATCCCGAAGTGGAGAAATATTGCTTTTTTCCGATCATGCCATTTTATCTGTCTTTCAGCAGGTGTTGGGTCTATTGGTGTCGGCGCAGTAACTTGAACGACTTCATGTGTAGTGGCTTGCATAGTCATCGGATTAGATGTCATCATGACGATTAGCATAATACTCATAACTGTAATCTTTAACTTTTTTCTCATAAATCTTAATCCTCTCCCATATAAATTGTAATACAATATAATTATATTATGACTATTCAAAAAAGATATCTTTATTTTAAAATTTTATTACGTTTTTGCTATCATGACATTTCTTCTATTAAATCATGTTCTTGAGCCTATAAAAGGAGCTTTACTTGTCAACGCCATTTTTATTAAGCTAAACATAAAAAACGCTGTCTTTTAAATCCTACGATTCAAAAGACAGCTTCTATATTATTATATTCATTTTATTATGCAAAGTACGCTGTCATTTCTTTCAAGCGTTCTCTAATAGGTATATGCTGTGGACATTTGCTCTCACATTCGCCACACTCAACACAATGGTCAGCCCTTGCCTTTGAATCAAGACCTTCATATCGCTTCTTTCCTTCTAGATAACTAAACATAGAAGCGTAATTATAACGTCCAAAATTCCCAGGTATATTAACACCAGCTGGACATGGTAAACAGTATTCACAAGATGTACAATTGACCTTTATCTTACTTTTGTAGATTACCTTTGCTTCATCTATAATCGCTTTTTCTTTGTCTGTTAGTGCGTTAGGTAATGTTTCCGTGGCTACCCGTATGTTTTCTTCAATATGTTCCATCTCATTCATACCACTTAGAATCACGTCTACTTCTGGACGATCCCATATGAACCTTAATGCCCATTCAGCCGGTGATCGTTTTATATCAGCCTTATCCCATACAGCTTTCACGTCATCAGGTACTTCTTTTGTCAAACTACCACCACGGAGAGGTTCCATAACAACGATACCTAATCCTCGTTCTCTTGCGTATAACATACCCTCTAAACCTGCTTGATAGGTTTCATCTAGATAATTATATTGAATTTGACAGAAATCCCAATCATATGCATCAATAATCTCTTTGAACAGGTCTAATTCATCATGAAAAGAGAATCCAATATGTTTAACACGACCATCCTCCACAATTTTTTTCATAAAATCAAATACATCATGTTTTTTTAACCGCTCCCATAAACTCTTATTCAAGGAGTGTAACAAATAAAAGTCCACATAATCCGTTTGTAATTTCTCAAGCTGCTCATCTAGGAACTTATCCATATCTTCTCTTGAGTTAATAAGCCACGAAGGTAATTTCGTAGCAAGCTTTACCTTTTCACGGTATCCATCTTGTAACGCTTTTCCCACTAATACTTCACTTTCTCCACCATGGTAAGGATAAGCTGTATCTACGTAATTTACACCCTTGTCAATAGCAAATCGCAATTGTTTGATAGCCAATTCCTCTACAATTTGATTATCTTTTTTATTGTCTGTTTGAAAGCGCATACAGCCAAAACCTAATGTAGAAACCTGTTCTTTGGTCTTTCCAAATTTACGGTATTGCATAAACTCTCACCTCTCGTAATATGTATAAATTTATTTACCAGTATGTCCGAATCCTCCAGCGCCTCTCTCCGTATCATCTAAGGCTTCAACAGCTTCCCACCTAACCTGCTCAATTTTATTGATGACCATTTGAGCAATACGCTCACCATGCTTAACAACAAAATCTTCTTGTCCTAAATTAATCATGATGACCTTAATCTCACCTCGATAATCAGCATCAATCGTACCAGGAGTATTTGCCATACTAATACCATACTTAAGTGCTAGACCACTTCTTGGTCTAATCTGTGCTTCATACCCTGTTGGTAATGCAATCTTTAAACCTGTAGATATAAGCTTAATACTTCCTTTTTCTAATACCACCTCTTCATCTAAACACGCATAGAGATCCATACCTGCTGCGCCCTTACTCATATACTTAGGCAAAGGTAGTGATTTTCCTTTTTCTGTTTGTTCAACATACACTTTTATATCTTGCATATTTCTCGAATCCTTTCTATATGAATGTCTTTTAATCTACCCACTAAAGCTACACTCATGTTATCAAAGTCAAAAACTTCTCTAGCAAAAGCCATAAGGCTCTCTACGTCAACTGCATTAACACCTTCAATCATTTCATCTTGAGTTTTTATACGATGCAGCATAAGCATGGATTTACCATAACTTGACATTCTAGAATTCATGTTTTCAAAACCTATAATAAGGTTACTCTTAAGCTGTTCTTTGGTTTTATTCAATTCTTTCTCTAAAATACCTTCTTCTAATAATTGCTTAATTTCCTTAATAATCGCTTCTACAACAGCTTCTATTTGTATCGGGTTAGCTGCTGCATAGACGTTAAGCATACCTGCAATATTATAAGTCTCTGCATAGGAATAAATAGAATAGGCTAGTCCCTTTTCTTCTCGTATGGATTGAAATAATCTAGAGTTAATACCCCCACCAAGTATGGTATTGAGTATAGATAGCACGTATATTTTATCGGATTCATAAGCAATACTAGGAAAAGCCATACATAGGTGCACTTGCTCAATATCCTTATCTTTTGTTACAAAACTACGCTGATACTCTGTTTTTTTCTTACGTGATATGGCCTTTTTCTTTTTCAAGGAAGAAAATTTACTGTTGATCTTCTCGAATATTTCATCAAAATCAAATTTACCAACGACAGATACAACGATATTCTCCGGAACATAATGTCTATCCATATAGTCTCTAATATCTTCGCTTGTAAAGCCATTGATAATCTCTTTTGTTCCCAATATGTTATTCCCAAGAGGTGTTACCTTCCAAGATTCTTCTTGGATAAGATCATGAACAATTTCCTCTGGTGAATCTTCATACATGTTAATTTCTTCGACAATGACACCTTTCTCTTTTTCCATATCTTCATCACGAATAGCTGAGTTAAGCAGCATGTCCGATAAGACATCTAGAGCTACATCAAAGTGATTATCCAGTGTGTGGGCATAATAGCACATATATTCTTTTCCTGTAAATGCATTAATTCTGCCACCAACCTCTGACATTTCATCTGCAATATCTCTTGCTGATCTTTTATGTGTTCCTTTAAATATCATGTGCTCAATAAAATGAGAAATACCTGTATTATGTCCATCTTCATCCACTGAACCATTTTTAATCCAAATGCCCATTGCTACAGATCTAACAAATGAATTTTCTTCACCGACTACGCATAGTCCATTGTCCAACGTTCTCACTTTGATCATTTATATTCTTCCTCCATTGTGCATATATTGTGCCATGACTTTGTTTCATTGCAAGGACAAAGTCACAACAAGGGTGGGAAAATTTATTTTCACACTTTAAAACTTCTATTTTCTTAGATAGGAGAAGATATAAGAAATGTGTGCTGTATGCACACATTTCTATAGCTTACTACCTATTATTCTTTTTCAATAACACATATATGATAACTAATTATTCTTTAGGTAATACATCTTTTCTAGAAAGATTAATTCTACCTTGACCATCTATCTCTGTTACTTTAACTTGAATCTCATCTCCAACAGCTACTACATCTTCTACTTTAGCTACTCTTTCATGAGCAAGTTTTGATATATGAACAAGTCCATCTTTACCTGGAGCAATCTCTACAAAAGCACCAAACTTAGTGATTCTGGCTACTTTTCCTGTGTAAACTGCACCAACTTCAATGTCTTTAGCAATAGATTCAATGATCTTTAAGGCATTATTAGCAGCATCTTGGTCTACACCACAGATAAAGATACGTCCGTCATCTTCAATATCAATCTTAACACCAGTCTCCTCAATAATCTTATTGATTGTTTTACCACGTGGTCCAATAACCTCGCTAATCTTCTCTGGGTTAATCTTCATTTGAAGAATCTTAGGTGCAAACTTAGATAATTCTGTTCTTGGCTGGTCAATAGCTTTTAACATCACTTCATCTAAGATAAACGTTCTTGCTCTCTTCGTTTGACGGATTGCTTGCTCTATAATTTCATTGGTTAAACCTAATGTTTTAAGATCCATTTGAATAGCTGTAATACCATTATGTGTTCCAGCTACTTTGAAGTCCATATCACCAAAGAAGTCTTCAAGACCCTGGATATCTGTAAGCATCACATAATCATCGTCTGTCTCACCTGTTACAAGTCCAACAGATATTCCAGCTACTGGTGCTTTAATCGGTACACCTGATGCCATTAAGGATAATGTACTTGCACAAATACTACCTTGTGATGTTGACCCATTAGAACTTAGTACTTCTGACACAAGACGTATAGCATATGGGAACTCCTCTTCTGATGGGAGTACTGGTACTAATGCTTTTTCAGCTAACGCACCATGACCGATTTCACGACGTCCTGGGCCTCTTGAAGGTCTTGTTTCACCAACAGAATATGAAGGGAAATTATAATGGTGCATATAACGCTTAGATGTTTCTAATTCATCTAATCCATCAAGAACTTGTACTTGTCCTAAAGCACCTAATGTTGTAATAGTCATTACCTGAGTTTGTCCACGACTGAATAATGCAGAACCATGTGTATTAGGTAATAAATCAACTTCAGCTGACAAATCTCTTATTTCATCTAATGCTCGACCATCTGGTCTTTTATGATCTCTTAAAATCATACGTCTTACTGTTTGCTTTTGATACTTATAAAGAGCTTCACCTAGATATTGTAACCACTCTTCATTCTCTTCTTCAAATTTAGCAGTAAGCTCTTCTTTGATTTCACTAATTCTATCTTGTCGTACTTGTTTTTCATCTGTAAATACAGCCTCTTCCATTCGCTTATCACCAATGTGATTAACAACTGATTCATATACTTCAGCTGGCACTGATGATTCTTCATAACCGTGCTTCTCTTTACCTTCTTTTTCTACAATTGTATTAATCCACTCAACTATTTTCTTATTTTCCTCATGGGTTTTGAAAATAGCTTCTATCATAACATCCTCAGGGATTTCATCAGCAGAAGCTTCTATCATGACAACTTTTTCACTTGTAGATGAAACAGTCAATGTCATTTTTGATTTCTCGCGCTGTGCCGCTACAGGATTTATAACCATTTCTCCATCTATATATCCCATAATCAAAGAACTTGTTGGTCCTTTAAATGGTATATCAGATATGGATAATGCTATAGAAGAACCAAGCATAGCTGCAAATTCTGGTTGACAATCTTGGTCAACAGATAATACGGTATTAACAACAGCACAATCATTACGATAATCTTTTGGGAATAGTGGTCTAATAGGACGGTCGATAACTCTTGACGTAAGCACTGAGTTTTCTGAAGGTTTACCCTCTCTCTTGATAAAACCTCCTGGAATCTTTCCTACTGAATATAATCTCTCCTCGTAGTCTACACTTAGTGGGAAAAAGTCAATCCCCGGACGAGGCTTTTCTGATGCAGTTGCTGTTGTTAATACAACTGTATCTCCATATCTCGTTAATACTGCTCCATTTGCTTGTTCAGCAACTTTTCCAATTTCTACAGATAGCGTTCTACCTGCTATTTCCAATGAATATACTCTAGACATTAGGGCAATCTCCTTTCAATTTCCATTATTTAGTTGTCTTTAGCCTAGATCCTTAGTCGTTAGTTTTCATCTTTTAATTAAGAATTGGCTTAATCATTAGAGAAACTATGTATATATTATAATTTGGGGTTTTAAATTTTCATATATAATTAGTTGAACTTATGATTAAACAATTTCTTTCTTTTTAAAAAACAAAAACTAATGACTAAAGGTAAGATTTATAGTGCTAAAGACATATTATTAATCCTTCTAACTCTATTTTTATAGAATTAAAATTATAGAGCGGATTACTCCGCTCTTTAACAAACCTTATACATAAATATAAGGTATCATGTTTATTATAATTATCTTCTTAATCCTAATCTCTTGATTAGCTCACGATAACCTTCAATATCTTTTTTCTTAAGATACTGTAATAAACCTCTTCTTTGACCAACCATCATAAGTAATCCTCTTCTTGAGTGATGATCTTTTTTATGCATTTTTAAGTGTCCAGTTAAATGGTTGATTCTTGCTGTAAGCAATGCAATCTGTACTTCTGGTGAACCAGTATCCGTTGCATTTCTTCCAAATTCAGCAATTATTTCTTGTTTAGTCTTTTCCATGTGTGTTACCTCCATATAATTTTATTAACGCCAGTTACCAAGAAAGGGTCGGAGTCTCCCATTTTCCGAGCAACGGCTTTTTACTTCATAAATTCTATCACATATACATAATTTTGTAAACAGATTTATCTCTGTTCATGATTCTCTTTCATATAAGCTCTTCGATAGGCTATATTATGAGCAATCTCTTCTTTTAACTCACTCAAAGAATTAAATTTCTTTTCTCTTCTGATAAACTTAAGAAGCTCCACAGTAACATCTTGTCCATATATATCTTGATCAAAATCAAGTATATGGGTTTCAACTACTGTCTCATTACCATCTAGTGTCGGATTGATACCAATATTGGTAATGCTATTATACTTTATATTATTAACGTAAATCTTTGATAAATATACACCATAAGGTGGTAATAATTTATTTTTTTTAGGTTTTATGTTAGCAGTAGGAAAACCTAGCTTCCTTCCATTCTGTCTACCTAGCGTAACCTGTCCACTAATACTAAAGTTACTTCCTAGTAGAAGATTAGCCTTTTCGATATGTCCTTTTTTTATTTCATCTCGTATCCATGTACTACTCACAATACTACTATTATAAGTAATTTTTTTGATGGTTATTAGTCGATAATCATTTTTTAATGATAATTCTCTTAGTAACTGTATATCGCCTTTTCTCTTATAACCAAATTGATAATCTTCGCCAACAACAATCGCTTTTGCATTTAAACTTTTACATACAACCTCTTCAATAAATGTCTCAGGCATCATTCTAGATGTATCTAAATCATAGGGATACTCTACAAAATAATCCACATAGTCTAATAGTCTAGCCTTCTCTTTACTTAAATAAATAAGATCAACAGGTTCTTTATTCGCTAATACAAAACTAGGATGTGGGTTAAATGTAAATACAAGTACTTTTAAATCTAATTCCTTTGATAGCTCTAAGGCCTTATCAATCAATTCTCTATGCCCAATATGTATCCCGTCAAAATTTCCTAGGACTACCACAGAAGGAGGCGATGTAATATCTTTTGTTCCTGTTATATGTTTCATCAGGTTCCCTCCCTATAGAAAAACTTTTATAGGCTTTAATATGATCTGATCATCAGTCATGATGGCATTATAAATACCTATAAACTTTTTTTGTTCATCGTAAACACTGTACTTTTTATCTATCTTTATCAAATCATTATTCTTAACGCATTCCTGACTTAATTTGTTACCATTATATAATAATTTATCAAATTTGGCATCTATCGTTAGCTTATCATAATCAAATACTTGATCAATAGGCATGATAATCTCTTCTAATCTATCTTCATGAATATAGGCATCTATTTCATCTAATTTAAGACTGGATGTTATCTCAAACATACTTGATTTTGTCCGAATTAGCTTGCTCATATGAGCCCCACAATTAAGCTTATCACCAATATCTGCACACAGTGTTCGGATATAAGTGCCTTTTGAGCATTCAATGGACAGATCCACATGCACACCATCCATCTGATGGATGATGATACTATATAGCGTTACTTTTCTTGCTTTTCTTTCAACGGTTTTTCCCTGCCTGGCTAGTTCGTACAACCGCTTACCATTCACTTTAAGTGCGGAGTACATAGGAGGAACTTGTTCGTATTCCCCTATAAAAGATGTTATAGCAGTCTCTATATCATCCTTAGATACTGTCACATCTTTCTTGGTTAGAACTTTACCTGTATGGTCTTGAGTATCTGTGGTAACACCCAATGTCATCGTTGCTCGGTAGATTTTCTTAGTATCTGTAATATAATCAGCTACTTTTGTTGCTTTTCCAATGCATATAGGAAGTACACCTTCTGCCTCTGGATCAAGTGTACCTGTATGTCCAACCTTTTTTATGTGTAATTTTCTTCTAAGAATGGCAACCACATCAAAGGATGTATAGCTCTTTTCTTTGTATATATTGATTATTCCATTCATATTATTTTCCTCTATTTAACTGTGGTTATTCACAAAAGTCATACTAACTACTTTTTGTGGATTAACCAATTATTGAACTTAACATATCGCATGGTATGTCTTAATAAGTTATAATGTATAAGTTGAACCCATAATGCCCATTCATAGCACTATCTGTTCAACTTATTTTGGGGTCTGTATACATGATTGTTAAACGTGTCAATAGCAAAGTTTCTCTAATCGATATACACGATTATAATTGCTTTACTATTGCAGTAATAATCTGTTCTTTTACCTGATTAATGGTACCAGATAGTGTACATCCTGATGCTTTGATATGCCCACCGCCACCGAATGTCTTAGCTACTTTGCAGACATCGATATGACTACTGGATCTTAAACTTACTTTATACGTATCTTCGTTAACTTGGATAATAAAAACAGCGCATTTGCTTTCCATTACCTCATTAAGCATCTGTACAATACCATCTGTATCTTTTTTCTGACAATCATAGACTTCAAGGTCTTCTAAGGTAAGTGTTGCCACAATAATTGCATCCTCTTGATACATCTTTGCATTATCAATTGCTAATCCTAAGACTTTAAAGGCTTTGTATGATTTGTAATAGTACAAACGATTAATAATCTCAGTAAAATTCACGTCATATTGTATCAAAACGCCTGCAATCTCATGAGTACGCCTGGTGGTATTACAGTGTTTAAAAGCACCTGTATCATAGACAATACCTGTGTAAAGTGCCTCACTTATAGACTTGTCCAATAAAGACTCATCCTGAAGCATATCAAAAACAATTTCACAGGTTGAACTAGCTTCTACTACATGATTATAATCAGCAAATTGATTATTACTAATATGGTGATCAATGTTAACGGTTATATGGGCTTGATCAAATAATATACCATTAGGTCCAAGTCGCTCTTTGTCACCACAATCAAGGGCTATAAATACATCAGGATTATATTCTCCTTCTTCTACCACATATGATCTACCTTCCAAGAGATAGTCAAATGTATCTGGAATATCCTTCATAGCTACCTTAGTATTAATCCCCTTTTTATGGAGGATTGATGCTAATGCATAACATGCACCAACACAATCTCCATCTGGGTTTGTATGGCCTGATATAATAATATTTTTATGATTTGTACATAAGTTCACTAACTCTTGCAGCTTCATCTATGCGTCACCTTTTGGTTTATTGACTTCATCAATTAACTTAGACATGTTCATACCATACTCGATAGATTGATCACCAGTAAATGTGATTTCAGGTGTATTACGAAGATTGATGCGTTTAGCTAATTCATTACGAATATAGCCAGTTGATCGCTTTAAACCTTCTAATGTATCATGCTGAGACTGTTCATCTCCTAATACACTCACAAAAATCTTACAAAATTTTAAATCTGGTGTTGCATCGACACTTACGATAGTTGTCATTTGATTGATACGTGGATCTTTTAACTCGCTGTTAATAATTTTACTTACTTCTCTTTTTATTTCTTCATTAATTTTAATAATACGACTGCTTCTTTTTTTCATCTTACTCACCTTCTTATAGTATATAAGGATGCTTTATCTTCTAAGGTAAATATGTTGAATTATGATTTAAGTCATTTAAATACTTCATTCAACCTACACTATTTATCTAGGGATTTCTTCCATGATGTAAGCTTCTACAACGTCGCCTTCTTTTAAGTCGTTGAATTTGTTAAGCATAATACCACATTCATAACCTGTATTAACTTCTTTCACATCATCTTTAAAACGCTTAAGGGAATCGAGTTCACCTTCATAGATAACAATGCCGTCACGTACCAATCTTACTTTTGAATGACGTGTGAATTTACCATCTAAGACATAAGATCCAGCAATTGTTCCAATACCTGAAACCTTGAATGTCTGTCTTACTTCAGCATGACCGATTACTTTTTCTCTATATTCTGGATCAAGCATACCTTTCATTGCTGCTTCAATATCTTCGATTGCATTATAGATAATACGATATAAACGCATATCGATTTTCTCTGCATCAGCTACTGCCTTAGCACTGGCTTCTGGTCTTACATTAAAACCAATAATAATAGCATTAGAAGCCGATGCTAGCATAACGTCTGATTCATTAATGGCACCAACACCACCATGAATCACTTTAAGCATCACTTTTTCATTAGATAATTTAACAAGACTTTGCTTAACAGCTTCCACAGAACCTTGAACATCTGCTTTCACAATAATATTTAACTCTTTCATATTTCCAGCCTGAATTTGACTGAAAAGATCATCAAGGGTTACTTTCTGTGGTGTATTTTGTATAAGTTTTTCACGATTCTTCTCAATCACTTTATCGGCAACATGTCTTGCTTCTCTTTCGTTTTTAGCTGTGAAGAATGCATCACCAGCTACTGGAACTTCAGATAATCCAAGAATCTCTACAGGTGTTGATGGACCTGCTTGCTTCACACGTCTACCTTTATCATCAATCATGGCTCTGATACGACCATAAGCTGTACCTGCGATAATAGAATCTCCAACTTTTAATGTACCATTTTGAATAAGTACGGTTGCAACTGGGCCTCTTCCTTTGTCAAGTTGAGCCTCAACAATGGTACCACTTGCCTTTTTATTTGGATTTGCTTTTAATTCTTCCATTTCTGAAACTAATAAGATCATCTCTAGTAATTGGTCAAGATTAGTCTTCTCAATAGCAGATACAGGTACACAAATAGTATCTCCGCCCCAATCTTCTGCTACCAATCCATATTCTACTAGTTCTTGTTTAACACGGTCCTGATTAGCACCTGGCTTATCAATTTTATTGACAGCTACGATAATCTGTACACCAGCAGCTTTTGCATGGTTAATGGCTTCGATTGTCTGTGGCATAACACCATCATCTGCCGCAACAACTAAGATTGCAATATCTGTTGCCATGGCACCTCTAAGACGCATTGCTGTAAAAGCCTCATGGCCAGGTGTATCTAAGAATGTAATATCATGATCATTGATGGTTACAACGGATGCACCAATATGCTGTGTAATACCACCAGCTTCTCTAGATGTTACATTACTTTCACGTATAGCATCTAATAAAGATGTTTTACCGTGGTCAACGTGGCCCATAACAACAACGATGGGTGAACGTGTTATGAGGTCAGCCTCATCATCAGGTTCTTCCGCAAAAAACGCTTCTACTAAATCTTGCTCAGGTTCCTTTTCAAGTAAAACATTATACTCTAATGCGATTTCACTTGCTATCTCAAAATTAATTTCTTGATTGGCTGTAGCCATAACACCTTTTAACATAAGACTTTTTACAATGTCTGATGTTTGCTTGTCAAGTTTCTCAGCTAATGTTTTTACAGTAACCATTTCTGGAATTAATACTGTCTCTTCATTACTTTCCAAGTCAGCCGCTACAGCTTCTTGTGTATTGTCTACTACTTCTTCCTTTTCTTCCTCAGAAGCATAATACTCTGTTATGAGTTTTGCTTCCTCATCAGTCAATGAACTCATATGATTTTTTACTGTAATATCAAATTCTTTTAGGGTGTTAAGTAATTCTTTATTACTTAACCCTAGTTCTTTAGCGATTTCATATACTCGAATCTTTGACATTTTAAACCACCTCCGCAAAATTAGGTCTGATATGTTAACCAGTGGTTAGATTCTTATTACCTTTATTTTTTACAATTTGAGTCAAATCTAATCACAAATACATGGGTCCCCACCCTTTAATCCATATTTATAGGTAATGAGAACTTCATCATGTATGAATTTCTCTAAATATTATGTTGTAATTCTTTTAAAATGGCTTTGGCAAAACCTTCATCCACAACACCAATAGATGCCCGAACATCTTTGCCTATTGCTCTACCAAGCTCATCTTTGGTTCCAAACTCTATTAACTGTACATTATGTGTGTTACAGATATTACCAAATAATTTCTTCGTATTATTTGAAGCATCACTTGCAACAAAGACAAGTTCTGCTGATTTATCTTTCACTGCTTTTTCTGTCATGAATTCCCCTGAAACTAACCTGGAAGCTCTCTGACATAATCCTAAAAGAGAATATACTTTATTAGGCTTCACTACTCGTTAATTCCTCCTTTAGGGCATCATATACTTCACTTGGAATATTCACCTTGAATGATCGCTCTAAACCCTTATTCTTAATAGCTTTATCTAGGCATGCTGATGATGGACAGATATAAGCACCTCTTCCATTTTTCTTACCTGTACGATCAATGGATATATCGCCTTCTTTTGTTCTGACAACACGTATGAGCTGTCTTTTATCCTTCATTTCGTGGCAGCCAGTACATTTTCTTAAAGGTACTTTTCGAGCCATATTCCATCATTCCTTTCCTACTATGTGCCTTATCACCTTTTGAAGAAATTTGAAGATGTCTTTAAATGAATCATAACCACTTTAAGCAATTTAGAAAAGATCTCTTACGTCCTCATCATCTTCCTTCATAGCATTTCTTGATAAGATTGCACCAAGTTCTTCTTCTTCTGTAATAAAGTTTGTTTGCTTAGCTTGTGTCTCACTCTTAATATCTATGCGATAACCTGTAAGTTTAGCCGCTAGACGTGCATTTTGCCCTTCTTTACCAATAGCTAATGATAATTGGTAATCAGGTACAATGACTTTTGCACTCTTTTCTTCTTGGTTGACTACAACTTTAACAACTTTTGAAGGACTAAGAGCCGCTGATATAAACCTTGCTGGGTCTTCATCCCAAGGAATGATATCGATCTTCTCGCCTCTTAACTCATTCACGATAATCGATACTCTAGCACCATTGTGACCAACACATGAACCAACAGGATCTACATCTTCATTAGATGAGTAAACAGCAATTTTCGTTCTTGAACCTGCTTCTCTAGAGATCCCTTTGATTTCTACGATACCATCATGTACCTCAGGTACTTCTTGTTCAAATAATCTTTTTACCAGTTCTGGATGGGTACGTGATACATATACCTTAGGTCCTTTTGTGCTTTCTTTTACTTCCAGTACATATACTTTAAAACGCTCATTAGCTAAATATCTTTCATTAGCTACGCGTTCTTTTTCAGAAAGAATGGCATCAACTTTACCTAAATTAATGATGACATTATCTCTTACTTGACGTTGTATAATACCTGTGATAACGTCTTTCTCTTTGGTAATATATTGATTATAAATGACTTCTCTCTCAGCTTCTCGGATTTTTTGAACAACGACTTGCTTTGCTTTTTGAGCTGCTATTCTACCGAAATTCTTAGGTGTTATTTCGATTTGAATAATATCACCTAAATTTAATTTTGGATCAATTGCATTTGCATCTTCTAAGGATATTGTCAGTTGTTTATCTTCAACTACTTCTACAATCTCCTTTTCCGCATATACGGAAACATCACCTTTATCACGATCAATTTCCACTTTGATATTCTGGGCAGTACCAAAATTGTTCTTACATGCTGTCACTAAAGAAATCTCAATGGTTTCAATTAATATGTCTTTACTAATACCCTTCTCTTTTTCAATCTGATTTAATGCTTCAATGAATTCAGCATTCATTTTAATCCTCCTTAAGTAAAAGTTTAGAATTTGCTTTATGCATTTTCTATATTAAAACAGTATGGCTAGTCGTATGATGGCAATCTCAGTTCGTATAAACGACATGTCTTCGCCATTTTCCATTTCAAGGATTATGTGATCATCATCATAACTCTTTAGCACACCAATAAATTCTTTTTGCTTATTAATGGCTTTGTATAATTTGACCTCAACTTTTTCCCCCAAGCTTCTGGCAAAATCTTTGTCCTTTTTCAACGGTCGATCAAGACCTGGTGAACTTACTTCTAAGATATAAGGCTCTTTAATGGGATCTTTATCTTCAAATGCGCTATCAAAAGCACGACTTACGAGTTCACAATCGTCAATGGTAATGCCGCCTTCTTTGTCAATAAAGATTCGAAGATACCAGTTAGATGCTTCTTTCACATATTCCACATCAACTAATTCAAATGTGTTACTTTCGAGAATTGGCATAAGAATTTCTTCTACTAATGTTTCCACATGTTCTCTGAATGACATCGTTTTTATCACCCTTTCTTTAGTTCAGTATAGCGTCATGTGTCCTTATATACATAACAAGAGTGGACTGTCGTCCACTCTTTCTAGTACTCACTTTATTTCTGAAAACTATTATAACACTTAATGACCTACTTTGCAAGGAATACTTGTTATAATTTAACATCAACCCATACTATATGAGAATTAAGCACAAATGGCTTAATCCTCAATTCAACTTATATACTAGTATCCCCAACGCAGATAGATTCTAATCATTTCTTAAATAATAATACAAACAAGCCCTCCATTAGCATCGTTAACAATCTTCTGCAATGTTTCTTGCAATTTCTCTCTTGACTCGTCTGGCATACGATATATCTTGCTTTGGAGTCCATCGTTCACAAGATCATGAAGTGATTTACCAAACAGGTTCGTATCCCATATCTTAGCTGGATCGCTTTCCATCTCGCTAGTCAAATAATTAAGTAGATCTTCACTTTGCTTTTCAGTACCTACAATCGGTGATACCTCTGTTTGAATATCACATTTGATCATATGAATGGTTGGTGCACTTGCTTTTAATTTTACGCCATACTTATTACCTTGTTTAACAATCTCAGGATCTTGTAAGGATAGCTCTCCTACCATAGGGGTAACGATACCGTAGCCCTTTACCTTTACTTCATCAAGAGCTGCGGATACTTTATCATACTCTTCTTTTACCCTACCAAGCTTCTTCAACAAGGACATAAATTGGTATTCACCAGTAATCTCTGTTCCCATAAGATCACTTAGAATATTATAGTAATAGTCATCATTAAAGTCCACATCAATCTGAGCACAGCCAGTGGATAAATCAATTCTATCCAATTTCATTTTATCAATGTACTCATTCTCGATTGTAAGAGAATCTTCTCTCTTAAGGTCTCTGATAGCATCAACGGAACACATAATATCTTTTACTGAGTCGATAAGAGACGCTTTTAACCAATGGTCATTATCGAGCATTTCAATCCATTTAGGCACATTAAAATTAACAACGGATAATGGGAATTCCATCAATACATTTTCTAAGATTTTGACTACATCTTCTTTTTTAAGTTGATCACAGTTCACAGGTAATACAGGTACATTGTACTTTTCCTGTAACTCGTTAGCCGTAATGATGGTATCATCTGAATAAGGTCTTAGAGAGTTCAAAATCACCAAATATGGTTTGGATAATTTCTTCAATTCGTCTATGGTTCTCTCTTCAGCACTTATATAATTCTCTCTTGGAATTTCACCAAATGAACCATCTGCTGTTATGACAATACCAATGGTTGAGTGGTCATTAATAACTTTCTTGGTGCCAATTTCTGCTGCCTGGGTAAATGGAATATCCTGCTCAAACCATGGTGTTTTTACCATTCTCTCTTCGTTATTCTCTAGATGGCCAGATGCTCCCTCTACCATATAACCCACACAATCAATCATGCGCACATTGAATTCCACATCATCTGAAAGGGTGACCTTTGCTGCTTCTAGGGGAATAAATTTAGGTTCTGTTGTCATGATGGTTTTGCCTGCCGCACTCTGAGGAAGTTCATCCTGAGTACGTTCTCTACTATGTACATTTTCTATATTAGGTAACACTAATAAATCCATAAAGCGCTTGATAAAAGTCGACTTTCCAGTTCGTACAGGTCCAACCACTCCCATATAAATTTCGCCATTAGTTCGTGCTCGAATATCTTTATAAATATCGTATTCTGCTAACATACATATCCTCCCTGTAAGTATTCTATATATAAATATATGATATAGATAGAGGAATATGCCTTATGGCGATAAGTTGTATTAATTTTTGTACAAAAAGATTTAATCATTTCTATAATAAATAAAACCTTATTTTAATAATCATACTAAAATAAGGTTTTGTTAAATATTTTTTATAAGTTAGTCATACTTCTAAACATATTCGATCTTCTTATCCCTAACCATTAATTCCTCGACTGCTGACTTTGTATTTTTACCATCAAATAATACTTCATTCACTTTAGAAATAATAGGCATTTCTACATGATATTTATGAGCTAAATTAAGTGCTGCCTTTGCTGTAAATACACCTTCAACAACCATCTGAACCTCATTTAGAGCCTCTTCAAGGGTGTAACCTTTACCAATTAAAATACCAGCTCGACGGTTACGACTATGCATACTCGTACAGGTAACAATAAGGTCACCAATACCTGATAGACCATTAAAAGTCTGCTCATTAGCACCCATGGCTACACCTAGTCGACTTATTTCAGTAATACCTCTTGTCATCAGTGCAGCCTTGGTGTTATCACCAAAACCAATACCATCAGATACACCTGCTGCAAGAGCAATAACATTCTTTAATGCTCCACCCATTTCAATACCCACAACATCAGAACTTGTATATACTCTGAAATGTGTGTTCATAAATAAGTCTTGAACTTTCTTCGCTACATCTAGATGCTTAGATCCTGCTACACATGTTGTTGGAAGTTTCTTAGCCACTTCTTCGGCATGACTTGGACCTGATAAAACCACTGCTTCATTATGAGGCATCTCGTCTTCTATGACTTCAACAAGGGTTAACAATGTTTCATCTTCAAGACCTTTTGCCACATTGACAATTATCTGGTCTTTCACTACCCATTCCTTCATCAACTTAGCTGTACTACGTACATACTTAGAAGGAACTGCCATAATAAGAAAATCCTTGCCTTCAATAGCTTCTTCAATATCAGGTGTTATCTTAATATCCTCATGTACCTTAACGCCTGGTAATTTCGGTTTATTCTCTCTTGTATGCTTTAACATGTCAATTTCGTTTTGGTCAATGGACCAGATAGTTACGTCATGTCCATTTTCATATAGTAGTATCGCTAGGGCTGTTCCCCAACTTCCTGCTCCTATTACAGAAACCTTTTTCATAAGAATCACCTCGCTTATATATGTATTCACTCTATGCTTTATTCTGAGTTAGATTTTTTTTATGTCCTAATTTGTTCTCTTCTCCTCGGAGCAGCCTTTTAATATTGGCTCTATGTGTGTATAGGGCTGATACCATAAGCACACATCCAAGAACAATGTACTGCCACTGATCTGTATGAAAAATAGCCATTAAGATAGGTATTGAGATTGCCATAACGATGGAACCGAGTGATACATAGCGGGATACAAATATGATCACAGTCATCATGCCAATAATAATAAGTCCAATACGCCAATCAACGCTTATTAACAAACCAACGGTTGCAGCAATGCCTTTGCCTCCTCGGAATCCAAGAAATACAGGGTAGTTATGACCGATAACAACACCGACCCCTGCATAATATCCAAAAAGCATATCCCCAAAAATAAGTTTACCAACATAAACACCAATCATAGCTTTCAAAAAATCCATGAAAAATGTTAAAAGACCTGCTTTCCATCCCATAACACGAATGACATTGGTAGTTCCAGCATTACCACTACCATACTTCCTGATATCAATGTGACCTTTTAAGCGGCTAATGATATAAGCCGATTGAAAACATCCTACTAGATAACCAATCAATAAGCTAGCTATAATTTTCATTTATTTATCCTTTTCCTTTCTTTCTCTTATAATAAAATGTATGGGTGTCCCTTTGAACCCAAATGCATCTCTTACGCGATTTTCAATGTATCGCTTGTATGAGAAATGCATTAATGTTTTATCATTGACAAAGATAACGAATGTCGGTGGTTTTACAGATACTTGTGTCATATAATATAACTTTAAACGTTTACCTTTATCAGAAGGTGGTTGGTTCATGGCTGTTGCATCGTATAAAACATCGTTAAGTACCCCAGTTGCAATTCTAAGGGCATGGTTTTGAATGACGATATCAAGGTTTTCAAACAAACGATTAATACGAAGTCCTGTTTTAGCAGAAATAAAAATCTTTGGCGCATAGGTCATGTAACTAAGTGTCGTATCCACATCTTGCAAATATTTATACATGGTCTTATCGTCTTTTTCTATAGCATCCCATTTGTTAACGGCTACAATAGCACCTTTTCCTCTTTCATGGGCAATACCTGCTATCTTTGCATCCTGCTCTGTTATGCCTTCAACAGCATCAATCAATAATACGACGATATCTGCCTTCTCAATGGCTGTTACTGTACGAATGATACTGTAACGCTCCAAGCCTTCTTTTTCTATCTTCTTCTTACGTCTAATACCTGCTGTATCAACAAAAACATACTCCTTGCCATCAAAAGTTACCAATGTATCCACAGCGTCTCTTGTTGTACCTGGTATATCACTTACAATGACACGTTGCTCGCCTAATAATTTATTGATTAGTGAAGACTTACCAACATTAGGCTTACCTATTACTGCAATTCTTGGTATATCTGATTCTTCCCCGACCAAAGATTTTTCATCGAAATGAGAAACAACTTCGTCAAGAAAATCACCTAAGCCTGTAGCTTGGATTGAAGATATCGCATATGGCTCTCCTAATCCTAGATTATAAAATTCATAGACATCGTACTGAAACTTTTCACGATTATCCACTTTATTTACACATAACACAACTGGCTTCTGTGCACGACGTAACATATCTGCTACTTGATAATCTGAATCTGTAAGTCCAGTCTTCACATCTACAACAAATACGATGACATTGGCTGTTTCAATAGCAATCTCTGCTTGCTGACGCATATAAGACAACATACGGTCGTCGGTTGAAGGCTCAATACCACCTGTATCAATAATCGTAAAATTATAATTCAGCCATTCCACATCAGCATATATACGGTCTCTCGTCACACCTGGTGTATCTTCTACTATAGAAATCTTTTCTCCTGCTAATTTATTAAATAATGTTGATTTCCCAACATTAGGTCTACCTACTACTGCTACTATGGGTTTACTCATCCTAAGTACTCCTTTATTCTAATATATTTCGTATCCATGCTTGACCTGTTGATTTTACAACACTGACTTTTACTTGTAAAGCATTTTCTATGTCTGTAACGGTTAAATCATCTAATAGAGTCTCTTCACCACTACGTAATAGATTCATGGGTAAGAGGATCTCATCACCTAATTCTTCACCCTGTAATTGCTGGATGATGTCTATTCCTGTTAATAAACCAGACACGGTTATTTGTTCACCAAAATAATGATTGATAATTGGCTTAACACTGATTTTAAGCTTCGGATACTTTTGTCTTAGTTGCTCAACCATATCCTGCATCATACCCTCAGCCAAAACACCTGTGACAATGGTTTTGTTACGACTTAACCCATCATCACCATCTAACTCCGTAAAATATGCATCAAATTCATCTATAAGTAATCTTGACATGCCTACACCATTTTCAAGTTGCACATAACCATCGTAATTATCTTCCTCTGGAAATGGTTGCTCAGCTAACAAATAAAACTCATCACCAGCATGAATAAAGTGGGTCCCATGCTCTGTATCGATAATATCTTGCCATTTGTGAATGGTATAGAGTACATCTCTTGCATCTTCTTTCGTAAAGGGCTCTAGTGGATGCAAACCCTCTCTATGATTTGATAAGCCAACAGGTACAACGGATACACTCTGCATATGAGGTGCAAACTTTCGTAAAGCATCGATGGAATAATCAAGTTCTTTACCATCATTAATTCCCTTACAAAGTACAATTTGTCCATTCATGGTAATACCTGCTTCATAGAACTTTTCCATGTACCCGATTAAGCGGTCTGCATAACGATTATTGAGCATACTTTTTCTAAGTTCCATATTCATAGCATGAATGGATATATTAATAGGTGATAAACGGTATTTGATAATACGTTCAACATCCTTATCTTTCATATTCGTTAAAGTGATATAATTGCCTTGTAAAAAAGATAATCTTGAGTCGTCATCTTTAAAATACAGTGTGTCACGCATACCTTTTGGTAACTGGTCAATAAAACAGAAAATACATTGATTACTACAAGATTTATACTCATCCATCAGGTTATTCTCAAATTCAATACCTAAGCTTTCGTCATAATCTTTTTCTATCTCTAATAACCACTCTTCTCCATTAGGCTTCCTTATTAAAACATCTATCTCTTCATTCTCTACAAGAAAGTGATAATCAAGAGCATCTGTAACAGGTTGATTATTAATACTCACTAGTAGGTCTCCTGGCTGGGCACCTACCTCATAAGCTATACTCTCTTTTTCTACTCGTATAATCTTATGATATCTATTTTCCATCTAAAACATTCCTTTCGGGTGTCTCCTATGGCTTCAATTCCATAATAGCTGCTAAGCTACCTCTTTTTCCCTCAGTTGCTCTATGAGAAAACATGAAGTCATGATTGCATTTTGTACATATATCTGTCACCGTGATATTCTCAGGAAGAATACCTACATTTAGTAATATTAACTTATTTGCTGTCCATAAGTCAATCATATATTTTTTTTCAGGCATTTTTTGTATTATTTTTTTATGGTCTTTTTCATTATATACTTGCAAAAAGACCTCTGCAACCTCTTCTCCAACCTCAAAACAACATGGTCCAATAGAAGGTGCTATAGCCACCAAAATATCTTCTGCCTGACTACCATAGGCTTCCAACATATTCTCGACTGTCTTAGCTCCAATGCCTTTTACTGTCCCACGCCATCCCGCATGGGTTAATGCAATGACTTTCTTCACAGGGTCAAGAAAATAAAGGGGCACACAATCCGCATATGTTGTATGAAGAGGTACCTTCTTAGCATCTGTCATGATACCATCTACACCAATAATATCACTCTTACGAACAATCCCTTTGCCTCGGTCTCTCTCTCCTACTATCATGATACGGTCCTCATGAACCTGATCCGAGAAAACCAAATCCTTAGCATTAATCCCTACAGCTTCACATAATATCTCCAGATTCTTCTTCACATTCGCATCTGAATCCCCTCGCCCAAACGCTACATTCATACTCTCATAAATGCCCTTACTGACACCACCAAGCTTCGTACTAAAACAATGATTCACAAGTCCAGTCTCGTCAAAAGCTGGTATAGTCAAATAAACAAGGTCACCCTCTCTATGTATCCGAAACACATTTGATTTCATCACGTTCACCTCCTACAAAGTATTAAATGGATATAAAATCCTTCATAATCTATTTCCATCCATAAGAATCAATCCTTATAGCTTATAAATTACATCTCTAATGAACATATTATATGAATAACACCTAATCATTTACGTTAAAATGCTAACTCTATTCTTCTAATATATAATTTTCTCATAAAATATGCAAATATATTCTTCGTATTTACATATTATTCTTATGCGAAAAGCACCTAATAGGTATTTTCTATTAGGTGCTCTCTTAACAGTAGTTACTGTTTTATATACTAAAACTGCTCTTTCTCTATGAATACGTCTACTCTTGTTTATTTATAAATTCTGAATAAATAGCTTTAATATCTGCTTTTGAAACCTCTCTTGGGTTAATCATACGGCAACCATGAATATAGGCATCTTCTGTCATGGCATCCATTACTTGATCGTCCAAAATATATGCTTCAAGACCTTCTTCTAGGTGTATCTCTTGAACGAGCTTTTTAATCATCTGAATAAGATACGTATGATACGTTCCTTCTTCTATTTGGCTCATGTCGACATGCTGATAGTGTAATACATGTTTTATTTTATCCTCCATGAAAGTGCCATTAAAGGCCAGCATAGGAATCTGCAATAAACCAACAGCTAATCCATGAGGCATACCTGTATGACCTGTTAAAGGGCAACCAAGAGCATGAGGTATGGTTGCACCACAATGACTCATAGCTATACCTGCTAATATGGATGCATATGCCATATTGCTTCTAGCTTTCATATCTCCAGTATTTACGGCTTGTGATAGATTCTCAAAAACTAATTTGATGGCTTCAAGTGCAAATAAATCTGTCATGGTGTTTTCAATGGTGGATGTGTAAGCCTCTAGTGCATGTCCAAGAACATCCATACCTGTACAAGCTGTTATATAAGGAGGAAGCTTAGCTGTTAATGTTGGATCAATAATAGCTGTTTTAGGATATATTTTATGAGATGTAATGGAATCTTTTATCTTAGTAGTCTCATCTGTTAGCACGGAGTAGAAAGATACTTCTGAACCTGTTCCAGCTGTTGTTGGTATAGCTATAATCGGTAATGGTTCTTGAACAATTTCTTTCTTATTCTCCCCTCTACCATCAAGATAGTCGTAAGAACTACCGTCATGAGTAGCTACAATAGATATCCCTTTTGTTGTATCCATAACACTACCACCACCAACGGCAATTAAGATATCACAGCCTTCTTCTTGACATTTTCCAGCAGCCAAATCGACACTTTTTATAGTTGGATTCGCTGTGACATCATCATACATATAATAGTTAATACCGGCTTTTTCAATAATATTTACAATATCATCCAATATACCAGCTTTTATAAGTCCTTTATCCGTTACAATCATTGCCTTTGATGCTTTTAATACTCTTAACTCATCTTCTAATACATGTATCTGATCTTGTCCAAAGATTACTTTTGTTGTTAATAAAAATTGAAATGTATTTACTGTTTCCATGGTGTCACATCCTTAAATGTATTTTTGCTACAATAAATAGGTATAACTCCTATAACATAAATTATACTAGAGTTATTTTTTCATTTCAATAAATACATCCTTATCTAACTAACCAAATCTCTGCATAAAAAGGTGCAAATATATATGTAAGAAGCTATAACTTTACTTAGGCTAATCGGCAACGCCTAACCAACCTCTTCTATTTCTTATCTAATCAAAATGTTTAACTTCATAATCCATCATAGTATTGGTAAAAAAATCTTGAAAGCCATGATCCATATGACTAATATAATATCCCATCTCTGGTGGTTTATCAAAATAATATTCTCCTGAAGTAATATCCTTGGATAGTGAATCTAATGGAAATCCTTGTTTTCGTTTATGATGTGGTTTACTCGTTAGGATAAATGGCGCTGAAGCAATATCAATCCCATCATAGGTATAGGTGTGGTCTTCATCCATTATTAAACAGATAGCATTCTTATACTTAGCTACTACCTGTCCTCCTTGTTCTTTGACAAGACCACTATAATAATCAATCATTTCATCATCAGACAGTGTTTTATTATCAACCCTTCTGATATAAACACCAGGTTGTTTTTCTTCTTCCAATCCTTCTATATACAGTCCAGAGTCACATGAAAAAACAGGTATCTTATAAGTATCAAAATACGCCCTAGCTTTTATACATGCATTTTCTAACGGACTATTTCCATTTTCCTCTATGTGGGGTGCAATACTCTTATCTACATCCTCTAAACTGATGATATCAAGATGTGTATCCGCTAAGAGTTCATTCATATGTTCTACTTTTGCTTTATTAGATGTTCCATATAGCACTTTCATCATCTGTAACCCCCTGTAATATTAAGTTGGTTATTCCACAAACACCTAATCATTGGTCATATTTATTCTTTCCATACTTATAATTTCACAGCCAACAGCTTTCACCATTTGATGGATTATTCTCTGTTCTGCTTCTAGTTTTTGGTCTTCTGTAAGGGAATCATAGGGAACTTTTTCTTCAGTGGAAAGATTCGTTATATATGATTTAATTGTATAACCATCTATTGTCATGGTATCACCTCTGTACAATGTATGTCGTATTGGTTGTACATCAGAACAAAAGAGGCTACGTCGCTTAAAAGATTTCATGCTAAATTAATGCTTCCCTGTTCATCATAAGTCTAACAACTAAAAGCATTCTTAATAACCCTTATCTTCTTGTCCACAATCTCCACCACATCAAACCTCACATTACACCTAAACAACCCTTTTACCTTAGCATAATGCATAGCTGTCTTAATAATTCTCTGTTGCTTATAATACCCAACAGCTTCACTAGGATACCCTGTCTTAATATCTTTGCGATACTTCACCTCGATAAAAACAAGATAATCCCCATCTTTACCAATAATATCAATCTCACCTAAGCGACACCAATAATTCCTATCTAAAATCTCATACCCATTTTTCTTTAAAAACCAAGTCGCAATGGCTTCACCACGACTACCCACTGCACGATTATTCCTGCTCATACTTACTCCTATCATATAACGCATCCAAATCATTTACAAAAACCAAAATTTCAGCAACCACCTGATATAACGCCTCTGGTATCAAATCCCCAATATCTAACTGAGTTAGTGTATTTGCTAATGCCTCATCTTTATATACAGGAAGCTTTTCATCCTCTGCTTTTTCAAGGATTTTATCTGCCACAATCCCTTTACCCCTGGCAATAACTTTGGGTGCAATATCGCCCACATCATAGCGAATAGCTGCTGCTTTTTTAATTTTATCCCGTTTCACTATGACCACCCACTTTCTATTTACCTACTTTTCAAACAACAAGAATTATAGAATACTAGACCCGCATATCAAAGGAGTAGCGCTTCACGCTTTCTGCTTCACCTTTTCGCTCTAGAAAATCTTCAACAACTTGAAAAGAATCACTTTGTAAGGTTACAGAAATACCTGTAATACGATACCCAAAACTGTCTAATCGCTTAAATAGTTTGTCCATATGTTCGTTGACCCTTTTTTGTTTTTCTTCATCCTCTACATAAAACTTGCACTCAACATTGTTTTCTTGCTTCTTCACATAAATATCGAGATGACCAAGATTAAGATAATCTAACCTTAAAAGAGCTGATACAGCATCTGTCTTGCCTTTAGACATTAATTCTTTTTTATTTTCAAAGATATACAACTCACTATTTAATAACGCATGATTAAACTTAAATGGTAACTGTACATAATTATAATTTTGATTAAGATAATGCATAAATTCGATGTTTTGTTTAACCTTAGTAACATGTTTAGCTAGTCCACCATTTTTATGTCCCATTGCTTCTTTACTCTGAATAATTTGTGACAGTTTATCATAGATTTCTTGATAATATTCTTTAATGAGATTAGGCTGTTCTAGAGCACCTTTATTTAAGTAAATACTTTTATCAACAACCGCTGTTAGTATTTTACTTGTTATGGTCTTGTTCAAAGACTGTTTATCCTCTTCATCCAGTTCTAAACCCGCTACCCATTCTTCTAATTGTTCTATTGTCATATCACCAGTTAATTGAGGTATAGGTTTACCTGTACCAGTGAACATACTTTTTATGGTATCATTGATGCTTTTAAGCATTGCATCTGGTAGAATACGTTCTAGCTTAGGGCTATCTTCCATAACTTCTTTCATAAGACTAGGCTCTATATTTTCCTGATTCACAACATTTTCCTTACTTACTGTATGATCTTTATTAACACTATCTCCCTGACTATCTAAAAGTTGTTTGTTGCTCTCCACCACTTGACTACCCACTAATATTTTAATTAGTTCTTGCTGGGTTTCTTTTGATGCTTCATTAATTATACTCTGACTTAAGTCCACAATATTTTGTTTCATACTATTTTGATTATGAATAAGTTGATCCAATTGCTGAACGTTCTCTTTCGTCACTGGAATATCCTTTTCGAGCATGAGAAGGATACGTTCCAATGGTACATCTTTAAATTTATAAGCCAGCCGCATAACTTGATTAATAAATTGTTTATCCACAGGCATATTGCGCTTAATTAACCCATGAACCAATTTCATATTCTTTTCATTAGCCGTTACACCTGCTTCATCTAATACCTGTAACATTTTAGTATCTTTAGGGTTAAACAATTCATCAAGCATGGGTTTCAAAACAACTTGCTCAGAACTCGCATCTTTTACTTGAAACAATAGCTTCTGACCAATGGATAACTCCATATCATTCGTTAATGTTGCTGTGAGTCTGGCACCATTAGCCAATTGTATTAATACATCTTTTTGCTGTATATTAAGAATTTCTCCTTTTAATACTTGTCCTTTGTCAAAGCTTTGCCCATTTACCTTGGCAAGTTTTGATACGTTGATTCTTCTATCTAATTGTTCATGATTTTGTATTCTCATAGAACTTTACCTCCAACAACCAACGACAGAACAAAATATTTCTAAGAACCTAATACGGTCTGTACAAATATTTTTCTATGTAATGGACACGCTCCATATGTCTTAAGGGCTTCTACGTGCTCTTTCGTACCATATCCTTTGTTTTTAGCTAATTTGTATTCTGGGTATAGTTCATCAAATTCTTTCATCATTCTGTCCCGATATACTTTTGCAATAATACTTGCAGCTGCAATGGATATGCTTTTTTCATCCCCCTTGATAATAGGTTCCTGTGGGATGGCTACCTCTGGGATAGTTACTGCATCCACTAAGATAACTTCTGGTTGTACGTCTAAGCCCTTCAGCGCCATTTTCATGGATTCATAGGTTGCATTTAGTATATTGATTTGATCAATAACCTCTACGTTAGCTATTCCTATATTTATAGCGATGGCTTTTTCCATGATGATGTCATAGAGTTCTTCTCGTTTTGCTTCATTTAATTTTTTAGAGTCATTTATGTAATGTATGTGCGTATCCTTAGGTAGGATAACAGCGGCACTAACAACAGGTCCAGCCAAAGGACCTCTTCCAACCTCATCTACTCCGCATATGTAATCTTTGTCATGGTACTTATCTTCGTAGATACGCATATTTGCTACGCGCTTTATTTCTTTTTCATAGTCTAGGGTCTTTTTACGATAACGATCCATTAATCGCCTAACACCTAACCTTTCATCAGCTTGAAAGAAACGAATTTCTTCTTCTAGCCCATGAATAGGTATATCGTCTAACTTATCTTTTATATCGGATATTGTCATTTTTCCCATTATACTTTTCTGCCTTTCTTTTTATTATATACAGTGAACGAATACACCCTTTTATTTAAGTTCCATATATTTACCATACAAAAAAACCATTAGGATAAATTCCTTTTGGTTTTTTATTGTAGTATTTCACGTTTATACAATACATGAATTAGGCAGTACTGCCTTCATTCTTACAATGTCTTTTAAGTTGTTTTTTCTGTAAATACATTTTCTCATCTGCAATACTAAATAATTCTTCTAGAGCTTGCCCTTCATCAGGATAGTTAGCAATACCATAGCAAAAACTTACATAAATTTTCTCATGATCCGCCTTAATAGGATTGGTTTCCAAATCATCAAATATTTGATGCATAATAGCCTCTACAACGGCTTTTTCTTTGTTCATGAAAATAAGAACAAACTCGTCACCACCATATCTAGCAAATAGATCATCTGAACCAATATACTTAGAAACTGTATTAGCAAAAGTAATGATATACCGATCACCATACGTATGACCATATCGATCATTTACCTTCTTTAAATTATTTAAATCGATGGACAGAAAACTACACGTATCACAGCAATTATTACATAGAATATCTAATAAGCTTTTTTCTAGATACTGTCTATTATAAATGTTCGTTAGATAATCGTACCTAGCATATTTTAACATTTTATCAATGGTCATATATAATTTTATTACTTTACTGGCTTCAAGAGCGAAATAAGATATCATCTCAATATCATTATGGCTAAAGGCATGCTTCTTGGTACTGTCTACATTAATCATACCATATAGCTTATTATCTAAGAAAATAGGTGAACTAATGGTTGACTGTAAGGCATCTGTTCCTACTGCTTCCAAGACATCAAGCTTTTGTTGATTGATATCATGTTTATTAAATTCTTTTATGTCCCATACAACTTGAGTTTCTTTAATATTACCTTTGCTGATTTTCCATAAAATTGTATCTTCAATATCAAGTTCCATCTCTTGTAACTTTTTAAGATTAAACCCAACAGCTGATACGTATTGCCATTTTGAATCCTCTGCCTGTATGATCAGTGAACCTTTTTCGGCATCGCTTACAACATCAACAGCTTTTTGAAGCATAATATCAAAAAATTCTCGTTCATTCTCTATGAGTGTTGCTGCTTTTGTTAAATCAAATATTGCTTGTTTTATTTTGAGATACTTATTCATCTGCTTTTTAGTATGATGAAGTTGATAATATATCCATGTACATATTAAGATTATTCCAGCAAGTAGTGCAACCACAATTGTTGAAAACTTATCTGTCAAAATATGGTCGTACTTTAAAAATATGATTATACTACTAATCAATACGACAGTAATTGCTAATTTATCTATTGTTTTTTTCACATCATCACTCACCTTTAAAAAGTCTCATCCGATGAATCTATATCTAATTATATACTTTTAACAAAAATCCATCAACAATTATTCTGCATTTCTTGACAGTATATTATAGAATACCGCGAATCCCAATAGGATTATTACCTTTATTACTTATGGGACTACTGTACATCCTGTAATACATCTTTTTTTAAGTACTTCATCATATTGTCTAGATGTCTTTCATGAGCTACATTACACATATAACCCTCGCATTTTTCAAGAAACATAACTTCCATATGGATAGCATCTTTTATATTTTGTCTTGTTAAAGCACCTCTACCCATACGATCACATAAAGATAATAATGCTACCTCTGAAGGGAACGTTTCACTAATCAAGGTTTTAACATCGCCAAAAGGCAAGTTTTTCACAACGAAAAAAGGCTGCATATGCCAACGGACCAAGTAGGTAACTGCTTCTATAAAAACCTGGTCGTCTATCAATCCCTCTAGGAGTTCCTTTGCAAGTGGTGCACCTTTTTCATCATGACCATAAGCCGTTATTCTTCCCTTCCTAACCTTGGTAGTCGTAAGTTTTCCTATATCATGTAAAAGAGCCGCCCACATAAATACATCGGGTTGAAGGCTCTTATGTTTAACCTTGGCTGCATGATCTACAACTTCCATTACATGATTAAAAGCACTACCTTCTGGATGATATTTAGGATTCTGTTTTATCTCTCTAAGCCTAAATAAATTCAGTAAGGGTCCATTCTCATTAATTTCTCTACATAGTCTTTTTATTGACTGTGATGGTTGTTTGTCTTCCATGAGGTGCTGACTTATCTCGGTAAAAAGTTTTGTATTCATTCGTTCCATCTCCTATTCGAGCCGACTATATACATTTCTACATAGCCCTCATATAGTCAAAAACAGCTAGGTCTAATCACCCAACTGTTTCTAATGTTATTCTACCAAGAACGCCATTCCTATATTCATCTAATACAATTTTAGCTGCTTTATTCAAATCAAGTTCATTGCCCGACTGAATAAAATTACGATTTCTTGCAATATCTTCCAGAATCTGGATAGGTTTCTTTTCTGATATACCTTCTAATTGATAGCGTTTCGTCAGTAAATCCACATAATGTTCTCTCAGATATTCAATTAGAATCAATGCCAGTTCACCTGTATCCAATATTTCTTCTCTTATGGAGCCTATTAAGGCCAAGTTAATACCCACCTGTTGGTCTTCAAATTTAGGCCACAAAATACCAGGTGTATCTAATAATTCCATACCTTTTTTTAATTTGATCCATTGTTTACCTTTTGTTACGCCTGGTTTATTCCCAGTCTTAGCGCTGGCTTTTCCTACTAACTTATTAATAAACGTTGATTTACCAACATTAGGAATGCCTGCTACCATAGCTCTAATAGGTTTATTAATCAATCCACGCTTTCGATTACGTTCTATTTTTTCTTTGCAAAGTTCTAACGCCTTAGCCATAACTTGGTTAATACCTTTACCATTCTTGGAGTTAACCAAAACAACGCTTACACCTCTATCTTCATACCATTTTACAAAATTATTTGTTCTTGATGGATCTGCCAAATCAATTTTATTAAACACAACAATACGTGGTTTCTGTCTTGCTATGTTCTCCATATCAGGATTCTGGCTACTAATAGGGATTCTTGCATCCACTAATTCCACTACAACATCAACAAGCTTGATATTCTCTTGCATCATGCGCTTAGCCTTCGTCATATGCCCTGGATACCATTGTATATTCATATGCATTCTTTCCTTTCACGTGTCTATCTATCTTAAAAAGGGGACTGTCAAAAAGATACCCTTCAACCTACTCTTTGCTGAAGAAATATATTCTCTAAGACATCCCCTATTCATTATATTTATGTTTAGAATTATTTATCTCTAGATTACTACCAAACATATGATTACTTCACAAAACCAAAATTTTTAAGTGGCCATATTCTTAAACCAGCTTTACCAATAATGTCATCTCGACTAATTGTACCAACGTCCGAATATCTACTGTCCGAACTATGGTTACGATTATCTCCCATAACAAAATACTCGCCTTCTGGTACAATTAATGGATATTCACGATTCCCCATTTTACCTTCATCAATAAGGTCAAATTGTTCTTCTAGCTTTTCGCCATTAATGTATACCTGACCATCTTTCAGATTAACCTCATCACCTGGTAATCCTATAATTCTCTTAATATAGCTTTGTGATGGATTTTTCTTATAAGGAAACACAATAATATCATATTGTTTTGGTGCGGTAAATCGATAACTAATTTTATCAATAATCACATGGTCTCCATTATGAAGTGTTGGTTCCATAGACTGTCCAATAACACTGGTCTTTTGAAAAACAAATGTTGTTATGAGTAATACAGCTACAATGACAATCCCTATATCCAGTATCCAACTTAATATCTCTCTGCCTAAAGAATCCTTCATATATAAACCTTCTTTCATTCGACCTTTAATCATACTATTTCTGTTTTTACAAAATATCATTCAAAACTACTAAAAAACTATCTTATCAATCAAAAGCAAAAGAAACTACGTCATTAAAAACCTTCTAAAACATAGAACATGAATCTTTCTAAACTACAAGAAAAGGGACTAATACATCGTACTAAGTCCCTTACCAGTCTAACATTATCAATAACTACTTATAATACCATGTCATATCTATAAAGGCTGTTAAACCGCTTGTCATAATTAGATATACTATCTAATTAATTCTTTAACCTTAGCAGATTTACCAATTCTGTCTCTTAAATAATGAAGACGAGCTCTTCTAACCTTACCACGTCTAATAACGTCGATATGATCAATGTTTGGTGAATGCAATGGCCAAGTTTTTTCAACACCGACGCCATAAGAAATTCTTCTTACTGTAAATGTTTCACGGTTTCCACCATTTTGACGCTTAAGTACAACACCTTCAAACATCTGGATTCTCTCACGAGTTCCCTCTTTAATGTTTGCATATACACGAATTGTATCACCCACATTAAATTCTGTTAAATCTTTTCCTCTTAATTGTTCTTGCTCAATTTTACGTATTATATCGTTCATTGTTTCCTCCTAATATCCTAGATATTCTTAATACCTTTCGTAACAGCGGAATATCCGTACTCACATTAAAACACTATAACATATTTCAAGTTTTTTTGCAATATTTATCTAAAAATTTTCTATCAGCTTCCGTTAAATCTGCTGTTTCTAATAAGTCCGGTCTTTTATGATAGGTTCGTACTAAAGATTGTTCTCTTCGCCAAGTATCAATATTCTTATGGTGCCCTGATAAAAGCACTTCTGGAACCTTATGATCCATAAACACCGCAGGTCTCGTATACTGTGGGTACTCCAGAAGATTATCATCAAAGGTTTCAGTCTCAGCAGAAGTTTCATTAGATAAAACATCCGGGATGAGCCTTGATATAGCATCAATCATAACCATAACAGCTAATTCTCCACCTGTTAAGATGTAATCACCAATGGATACTTCATCGGTAACAATCATATCGATAACACGTTCATCTACACCTTCGTAATGACCACATAGAAAAATCAATTCTTCCTCTTTTGAGAATTCCTTAGCCATTCCTTGATTAAATGGCTTTCCTTGTGGTGTTAGATATATAACACGTGGTTTCTTCTGAAGTCCTTCTGTAATACCTTTATAGGCTTCATAGATGGGTTCAGGTTGCATGACCATACCAGCACCGCCACCATAAGGATAATCGTCTACTTGTTTATGCTTATTATAGGCGTAATCTCTTATGTTAATGGCCTTGACCCCAATTAACTTTTTTTCCTGTGCCTTACCCAAAATACTGGTATTAAGACCTTGCTCAATCATATCAGGAAATAAGGTTAAGATATTATATTTCACTCTTCAATCAGCCCTTTCATCAATGCAACGGTCATGGTTTTATCTTCCATATTGACGTCCTTAATGCATTCTTTTAAGGCTGGAATTAAGATTTCTTTTTATTTTCTTCCCCCACTACATAGACATCGTTGCTTCCTGTAAAGATAATGTCCTTTATCTTGCCAAGAAGTTGTCCATCTTCCGTGCTAACAACAACACCAATAAGATCTTGTACATAGTATTCATGTTCCTCTAGGGGTACTGCAAGCTCTCTCGGTATCTTAATAATGGCTTGTTTTAGAGCCTCAGCTTGATTCATATCCTTAACTTCTTTAAACTGAATGATGACCATGTTCTTAAAATATTTTATGTTGTCGATGGTGTATTGTTCCATCTTACCACGGTGTTCTACTAAGACCTGTTCAAGTAATTCAAATCGCTTAGGGTCATCTGTTAATGGGATAATCTTAACCGCTCCTCTTATACCATGGGTATTCACGATCTTACCAATATTAAAATAATCCATATCTATCACCTCTTTATTATACCTATTACTCTCTCACAACCTTTTTAATACCAAAAAGGTTAGGAAAAATCCTAACCTTACTGTAAAATCTCAACAACAACTCTTTTATCTTCTTTTGTTGCCGCCGCTTTTACTACAGTTCTTATAGCTTTAGCAATTCTACCTTGTTTTCCAATAACTTTTCCCATATCGTCAGGTGCAACTTTTAATTCTAGGATGATTGAACGTTCTCCCTCAACCTCATTTACTCTTACATCATCAGGACTATCGACTAATGATTTAGCGATAACTTCTACTAATTCCTTCATGTTGTACACCTCCAATAACTACTTTACAACGCCAGCTTGCTTTAATAATCTCTTAACTGTATCAGAAGGCTGAGCACCATTGCTTAACCACTTGTTAGCAATTTCTTCGTTAATTTTTAAGTCGATTGGATTTTTTGTTGGATCGTAGTAACCTACTTGCTCGATGAATCTACCATCTCTTGGAGATCTTGAATCAGCAACTACAATTCTATAAAAAGGAGCTTTCTTTGCACCCATTCTTTTTAAACGCATTCTTACTGCCATATTTTTCACCTCCCTATGATTATTATCTATTAGACACGCTTAAGAAATCAAATGATACCTTAACGCGTATCTTAGGCTAGCACATGATGTAATCCCACTGTATTAGCCCATAAAAGGAAATTTATTAATTAATCCTTTTTTACCTTTGCCCTTCATCATACCACTCATTTGCTTCATCATTTTCTTAGCTTGTTCAAATTGTTTAATGAAGCGATTCACATCTTGAATCTGATTACCAGAACCTTTTGCTATTCTTCTCTTTCTGGAAGGGTTGATAACAGCAGGATTGGATCTTTCTTCAAGGGTCATGGAATAAATCATAGCTTCTACTTTTGAAATTTCTTTATCATCCACTTCCACATCTTTTAACTGTTTATTCATACCTGGAAGCATGGACATGATATCACCTAGTGATCCCATTTTCTTTACTTGCTGCATTTGCTCAAGAAAATCATCAAAGGTAAATTCAGCTTTTCTAAACTTTCTTTCCATCTCTGCTGCTTTTTTAGCATCAATAGCTTCAGAAGCTTTTTCTATAAGGGTTAAAACATCACCCATACCAAGAATTCTGGATGCCATTCTCTCTGGATGGAACACTTCAATATCAGAAAGTTTCTCACCAATACAAGCAAATTTGATAGGTTTATTGGTTACAGCTCTAACGGATAGAGCCGATCCACCTCTTGTATCACCATCAAGTTTTGTTAAGATAACACCATCAATACCAATCTTGTCATTGAAATTCTCTGCTACATTGACAGCATCTTGTCCTGTCATGGCATCAACCACTAACAATATTTCTTGAGGTCTTATTTCGTCTCTTACTTCTATGAGCTCATCCATCATATCTTCATCAATGTGAAGCCGTCCAGCTGTATCCACAATTACGACATTTTCACCATTCGCCTTAGCTGCTTCAATAGCTGCTTTTGCAATATTAACAGGCTTATTCTTATCACCCATTGTAAAAACAGGTACACCTACTTGTTCACCCACAACCTGTAACTGTTTGATCGCTGCCGGGCGATAGATATCACAAGCTGCTAATAATGGCTTCTTGCCACTTTTCTTCAACATACCTGCTAATTTGGCAGTGGTTGTTGTTTTACCAGCACCTTGCAAACCAACCATCATATAAATTGTAGGTGGTTCACTGGAAGTGGTTAAATCAACTTTTTCTTCCCCCATTAATTTAACCAGTTCTTCATTAACAATTTTGATCACATGTTGACCTGGTGTAAGACTTTCCATAACCTCTTGGCCAACTGCTCTCTCTTTGATATCATTTATAAATCGTTTAACAACTTTAAAGTTAACATCTGCTTCTAATAGTGCAAGTTTTACTTCTCGCATCGCAAGCTTAACATCTTGCTCATTTAATTTTCCTTTTTTCTTAAGGTTCGCAAATATATTTTGAAACTTATCTGACAAACTTTCAAAAGCCATGATAGACCTCCCATCTGCATTACCGAACGCGTCTCTGGAATTGTGAGACGTTCTATATCTACTTTTATCTACTTATCCTCTATAAATCTTCTAGTATCTTTTGGCATATTTTACGAATTTCTACTATTTTGCCAACTATATTTTCACTCTCAACCTGTTCAGTTTTCGATAAATCCTCAAGTGCACCTTCAGCGTATTTAGCTATACAATCAATCTTTTCTTTGTTACTTAGAAATTTATTCACTAATTGCAACTTGTTTTCATAATTCTCTAATAGCTTGTCACAACGCTTTACTGTATCATATACACCTTGACGACTAATTTTAAGTTGCTCCGATATTTCTCCTAGAGAAAGATCATCCAAATGATAGCGTTCATAGATTTCTTTTTGGTGATCTGTCAATAATTCACCGTAGAAATCATATAGTAATGTCTTTTCAAAAATATTACTCAAAAAAATCACCACCTGTAAAGGTTATTCGCTTTACAGATGGTATTATATGATAACCCATGATAATTGTCAAGGTTTTTTAATAAGAATACATTCATTATTAATAATATAAATCAATTAAACTACATTTTAATTAACATGCGAATAGAATTTGCAACCATATTCAATGCTCTTTTTGATAAATGAGAACCGTTGAGTATAAGGTCAGCTTTCCACTTAGAGGGTTCCACATACTGATCATGCCGGTACCGAACTAAATCAAGATAGACATCAGCAATGTCATTAAAGGAAAGTCCCCATTCCATGTTGCGGCGTAATCTTCTAACAATTCGCTCGTCAGCTTGGCAGTCAACAAACAACTTCAGGTCCAACTTGCTACAGATGTCTTTGTCATAAAGGGTCAATAGCCCCTCGACAATAATGACATCAAACTGCCCACTATTAATCCCTTGAGTCAAATCGATGTACAACTTCTTCAAATCCATGGTATCGGGATGATTATCATCCACATAGTTACGTTCCACTGTAGGAGATTGAGAAAATGGTCGCTGATGTTCTGGTTTGAAATATTCATCCATATGAATCATATGAACTCGGAGTCCGTCCAGTGCATCGAATAAAGAATTGCAGAAAGTTGATTTCCCACTTGCGCTGCCTCCTGCAATACCTACAATTATTGTTTTGCTCATAAAATGTCTTCCTTTTACTCTCTTATTTTTGATATATAATTCACATAATTTTATATCAAACTTAACAATAAGTTTATAGTATCACATATTTTCTCAAGCATCAATATGAATCAAAATAAGTAGCCATGAAAGGTAAAATTCGGGGCATTCCCCTAAAGACTCTAACTTTCAAAGGGCTTCGAATAACGTTTAGGTTGCTCTCGCTCTATATCAAGGGTAATTGTGTATTTATTGTTTTCATCTAGCGAGCCATCAGCTTTTATAGGAATAATTTCTCCTTTTACTTTATACGTTAAGATATCCACAGCTTCCATCACAATAGCTCCGTCATATCCTTGTTCTTGATAAAAGCTGGGGAAGGAAAAAGTAGATTCTTTATACATACTTATTGCTTCTTCATTGCTCTGATAGGAAGTATCTACTGTTTGACTTTCATGTTTATAGCCAGCATTCAGTGTAACCCATTTTGCAAACTTAAGTTTCACTTCCTGAGAAGAAGTTGTACTTGTAATATTCTCAGTAGATGACCCTATGGTAATATTTTCTGAGAATTTTATTTTTCTTGTTTTTCCAGGCAACAGTGCATCACCTACCTGTTTACCAGGTAAATTCGTCACATAAGGTTGAACAAGAGGACTCTCTAATACTCTAAAAACATAATGTCTTCCTCCTCCAAAAACAACTTCTTCTGATCCTGGTGCTACGAGATGCACAGCCCGTTCATGAATATCAATGGTACTTGGTTGTCCTAAATACCATGGTGATGCAACACCTTTAATAATTGGTAAGTAATAGTCGTATGTTACTGTCGTTTTATGATCTGTACGATATGGTTTGATACCATTATCCATTGCCTCAAAATGGAAAAGTGTTTGGTCATAATGTTCCACATGCCCATCTTTAAAAATAACATGATAGATAGCCATACCTGGACCAACCTCAATCATTTCATCACAATGATTACATTTCAACCCCATAAACTGACCATAATAATCATATACTGGCTCCATATACGTTTCAATTACATCCGTATACCCTTTATGTGGGTTATCTGTATAGCTATCATCAATCAGCTCTATTTCCATATCATAGATATCATATGCACTAAAGCTATAAAAATCTAATCCATTACAATTTTTAAACTGACTAGGAATACTATATGTACTAGTATCTTCTATGGAATTCTGTCTCACTTTTGTCTCAGTATTTGTTGTGGTGTAACTCTTATCAAAAGAAAGATTAAATGACAAAGTAAAAGATGCTAGATTTTTACTTATTGATGAAAAGACACTTTTTTCTTTTCCTGCATCGTCTATCCCCCCGCTACTCCCTCCAAAAGAAAACCCATGATTACTTTTCTTCATATGAGATATTGTAGATGTATGGGTATAGGATTTTGTATTACTTTCTTGAACGACTTGACCATTAGCCACAGACATCATTCGACTAAGCTCTGTGTAAGGTATAGCTTTCGATTTGGTATCATTATATACAGCACTTAGAACCCTTACCTTGTAGGGTTTACCATCTACACTAATGGATTGATAGCTATTTCTATCATACTGAACCAACTTTTTTTCTGTCTGCTGATTGGTTTCTGGTATGAATTGACGCGTTTGATAATCATACTCATAATAGATGGGTCCTTCCTTAATTACCTGTTCCTTTTGGTCCGTCTTAGCTTGTACACTCATTCCACTCAATAACATTGTTGTCAACAAAAATACTCCCAATTTCTTAATGTACATGATATCCTCCTAAATATTATTTTGTGAACTTTATTCAATGACTATAAACGCCTTGTTCCACTTGTGTCATTACAAAAGCTCATCATCCGTAAATTATTATAATCTGCTACTTAAAAACTATATTCTTATACGGGTTCAATTATGTATAAATTATTATTTAGAAATCGAATCAAAACTGATTTCTATATTTGATAGATGTTTGATATGTTGTTTTCTGTAACATTGCCAACCTGTTCTTGTTGAAAAAAAGAACCATCCTCGATTGTTTAAATCTTGGATGGCTAACCTTCATATAGAACAAAGCTACAAATTATATATTCTCCTCATCATCTTAATATCTTCAATGATTTAGTTATTCATGATCAAAGGATAGAAGACCTAGAAGCCGCTTATGTCCTATTGCTTTAATAAGTAAAGGTAATCTAGGACCGCTCGTAGCATTAATGGTTAATAGATAAATCATGGTAAACAAACTCTTCTGATGAGCTCTCATGGTCTTCTTATCTTCATGATGGCATATAGCATATATATCGCTCATCAATATATCCATGTTCTCATCTGTACTCTTGCGTATCAACTGACAAAAATCGCTCAACCACTTCTTCTGTAAATCACTTAAGGTATCGTAATATGCCCAATCCTGCTCACCATTTAACCGAATCATTTTCTCGGGACACCAAGTGCTAATCCAATGTTCTACCCGCTTACTAATAATCCTAATAGCTTCTTTCTCATAACATAATCCAGTCTTCTTAAGAACATCTTGTAATAATAATATATCAAAGTTCACAAGAGGTAATACCCCTGCTACTTGACTATAACTGGGCAAACATGGCGATTCCTTAGCAACTTCTGATAACGTCATGGTATAACTCAAATCCTCATCCGTTAACAATCCCTTATCATAACGTTCCCTATACCGCTCATACTCCGTATAATGCCTAACCACATCCCCATCTAGCCCAATATTGAAAGCCGCACTAGGCTTATACTTAGCAAACATATATAAAATTAACTCTGGTGTATAAACTTTCAACAACTCTTCAGGCGTAATAATATTTCCTACAGAACTGGACATCTTACCATGACCACCTTTAATACCAATAAACTCATAAGCTGCATACTCTGGACCAAGATGATTAAAAATTCTTTTTACCACTTCCTTAGACACCATATAGCTACCACCAACATCCGAGTGATCACGTCCACCTGGTTCAAAGACTACATCCTCAACCATCCACCGCATAGGCCAATCCACTTTCCAAACCAACTTTATATGACTAGCTTCTAAAACTGTGACAACACCTTCATAGCCACATGCACATCCATAAGTAAGCACACATCCATCATAATCCCTAATCATTGTCAAATCTTTACCGCACTGCTCACAATATACCGTAACCGGATAATAAGCCTTTCGTTCTTCCTGAGAAGGCTCCTGTGTCTTAAAACCCATTAACACATCATATATCTCGCACCTACAATCAAGCGCATGCTTAATATACTCATTATAACGTCCACTTTTATATTCTTTACTCTGATAAATCATCTCGACTTCAATACCAAATGCATCTAGTGAAGCCTCAAATGCCTTCTCATAATGCTCTGCATAGGAGCCATGGCAACCATATGGATCCGGAATCTCTGAATAAGGCATGCCAATATACTGCTCATATGACCTATCAATACCCTTAGGTACCTTCCTAAACCGATCAAAATCATCCCAAGAAAATATGAATCTTGTCTTCTTCCCAAGTCTCTCCAAAGCCTTCACCACAAAATAAGTGGTAATAATCTCTCTAAAATTCCCTATATGCACCGCTCCTGACGGACTAATTCCAGAAGCGCACACATACGTCTCTCTATCTGGATACTTCTCTATTAATTCTCTCGCTATTCTTTCTGCCCAATGCATCTCTTTAACACTCCTCTATTCTTTTAATTTAATCTAATATCTTTTGTGACCTCTCTACGTCGTTTTTCTCAACTCTTAACCAAAATCACTTAAACCACTTCAAACACATGTCTTTAATATGAACGAATAATAAGCATTAAAAAAACTCCCACCTCCAAGAACCTAGTCTTGAGGACGAGAGTTATTAACTTCGTGATACCACCTCAGTTTATTGATATGTCACCATATCAACCTCTTCGAGTACGGCAAGACAAACTTGCTTATACCCTATCTCTATAACGTGAGAAACACGTCGTAACATCCCTAAGTCGATCTTAGTTCCATACGAAGCTCAGAGGCTTTTTTTGTTAAGCTATCTTCGTCACTCCTTTTCAGCTACCGGAGCTCTCTGTACACGGATCACCTTAACTATTCATCTCTTCATCGCCATTTATTCAGGTCAACAGCCTAGAATGAATCAATCATCTAAACCTTAACCCTATAATATTATATTACAGTATATTAAAAAACTAATCGCTTGTCAACGCTAATCTTCTTGATTAAACAACGCCGTTACAAAATCTTCAGAATCAAAACGTTGTAAATCATCCATACCTTCACCGACACCAATATACTTAACAGGGATACTAAGCTCGGTCTGAATTGCAATGGCAATACCACCTTTAGCTGTTCCATCTAGCTTTGTTAAAACGATTCCTGTAATATCTGCAATGTCTTTAAATTGCTTTGCTTGTTGTAAGGCATTCTGTCCTGTTGTACTGTCCAGCACAAGTAAAACCTCTTTATGAGCCTCTGGATATTCTCGATTAATAATTTTAAATAGTTTTCTAAGCTCTTCCATGAGGTTTTTCTTATTATGAAGACGTCCAGCTGTATCACAGATTAAAATATCTGCATTACGGGCTTTAGCTGCTTGAACAGCATCATATACAACTGCTCCTGGATCCGAATTTTCTTGTTGAGAAATAAGCTCCACCCCAGCACGATTAGACCATTCAGCTAGCTGGTCTATAGCCGCTGCTCTAAACGTATCACCTGCTGCAAGAATAACCTTTTTACCATCCACCTTATATTGGTGAGCCAATTTCCCTATGGTTGTTGTCTTACCAACACCGTTAACACCAATGACAAGAACGATGGACTTCTTTTCTGTAAAATCATATAGGTTGTCTTCATTCTTCATGAGCTCTTGTAATTCTTCCATTAATAAATCTCTTACCTCAGCAGTATCTTTTATCTTATTATCTTTTACTTTCTGACGTAAGTCCTCAATAATGGTCATAGCTGTATTCACACCCAAGTCAGCTACAATTAACGCTTCCTCTAATTCCTCATAGAAATCTTCATCTATCTTCGTAAATGTATTTAGGACTTGATCAACACCACCAAGAATATTATCTCTTGTCTTGGTCAAACCCTTAACTAGCTTTCCAAAAAAACCTTTTTTCTCTTGATTATCTTTCTTCTTAAACATAAGCTGTTTCTCCTAACCTGTTAATTCATTCTCTATTAATTTTACAGAAACTCTTGTTGATATACCTTTTTCTTGCATGGTTATACCATATAAAGCATCAGCAGCTTCCATGGTACCCCTACGGTGTGTGATGATAATAAACTGTGTGTTTTTACAGAGTTTTCGTAAATACTTTGCAAATCGTTCTACATTGGCATCATCTAATGCCGCTTCTATCTCATCAAGTACACAGAAAGGAGATGGCTTCAGACGTTGAATAGCAAAGAGTAGCGCTATAGCTGTAAAAGCTCTCTCACCACCAGATAATAACATCATACTTTGTAGTTTTTTGCCTGGTGGCTGCGCCTCAATGGTTATACCCGACTCCAAGACATTATCTTCGTCTACAAGATATAATAATCCTTGTCCACCACCAAATAATTCACGAAAGACAGCACTAAACTGTTGCTTAATTTCTTCAAATCGTAACCTGAACTGCTTAATCATTTCTTTATCCAATTCTCCAATAACCTTAATAAGTTTCCTCTCAGCCTCGACTAAATCTTCTCTTTGTTCTGTTAAGAAGTTAAATCTTGTAATGACATCTTTGTACTCTTCAATAGCATTAACGTTAACATCTCCAAGAGTTTTGATTTCCTGCTTTAATTGCTTTACTTTACTTTTAAGTCCTGCTAAGCTGCCACAATCATCTTTATAATCTAAAACCATATTATAGGTTACTGCATATTCATCCCACATATAGTTGGTAATATTTTCAACTTGTAATTCATACTTAATCTTTGAATTACCTAGCCGTAAAACTTCTTTCTCCAAAAGATTAGCCTTTTGACTCAGATCTTCACGTTCTTCAAATAATCTGTTCTGTGAAAGAGTCATTTCTTCTTTTTTCTTCACTAAGGCTTCAATCTCTTTTTCCATTAAAACGATCTTCTCTAATACACTAGCGACATCTTTTTGATATCGATTAATGATGTCAGTTTTAACAGCTATATCTGCTTGATTTTCCTTAATCTCATCTTGGCTCTTTTCTTTTTGTAGACCAATTTCCATGGATTCCTTTTGTAATCTATTGAGATTTTCTTTCGAACTTTTTATTTTTTGCTCAGTTGACGTTAAGCTCATCTTTAAATGGGTTATTTCTTCTGCTAAAGTTTCTTTTTCAACTTTCTTTTTTTGGATCATATCCGTTAGATACATCACTTTGTCTTCTGCATCTGTATTTTCACTCTCAGTCCCATACAGTTTTTGATTAAAGGTGTTGGTTGTTTCTTTTAACTCTTTATTCTGAACATCCAATTCCCCAAGCTCTTGTTGCCCATCTTGCATCTCTTGGGACTTCTGATTAATATCCTTATCTATTTGTTTCATATTCATCTGAGATTCATTTAATCTAATATTAAGATCATGTCTCTTGTTGACTAGCTCTTCTAATTGATCTTTCAGCTTCGTTTCCTTATCTATGAGTTTAGCCTTATGTTCCCTACCTAACTCAATACGGCTAGCAACTTCTTTAATTTTAACTTGATATTCTTCCAATTCTCTCTTACGAGATAAGAAACTGTTTCCTTTACTCTTGAAGCTACCACCCGTCATAGAACCTCCTGGATTTAATACTTCACCGGATAAGGTCACAATTCTTAATTTATATTTAAACTTCTTAGCTAAGCGTACCCCATTGTCAATATGATCGACAATCACGACACGACCTAATAAGTATTTGATAACATTAGCATATAACTGGTCATGTTCAACTAGTTCGCTGGCATAACCAATAAACCCTTTCTCATTGTTAAGGGATTGTTGATACCCACTTGTACGAATACTGGTTAGAGGCAAGAACGTAGCCCGACCGTATTTGTTGGTCTTAAGATGATCAATTAACATCTTGGCTGTTTCTTCATCTTTGGTAATAATATTCTGAATACCAGCACCTAGAGCTGTTTCAATAGCTATTTCATATTTTTTATCGACAGAAATAACATCTGCTACAACACCTAATACACTGGATAAGTGTTTTTTATTTTTTAATTCCATCACCTTACGAATACTATAATTATAGCCTTCGTAGTGTTCTGTAATATCATTTAGTGCGTTAAATCTTGATTGAAATTGGTTTAACTGTTGATTTAATGTATTTAACTTTTCGCTTGCTTGGTGTTTATCAACGCTACAGATTTCAATTTGCTGCTCTATGTCCTTGATATTTTCTTTTGTGTCCATTATATCCTGATCAAGGCTCTTTAAGCGTATCTCAATTATTTTTCGTTTTTCCTTTAGTTCTCCATGTTCATTATAATCTTTGGTCATTTTCTCCGTTAAGAGCTCTTTCCGCTTCTCTACATTCTCCAACATGGTTTGGTATCTCTGTAAATTACTCTTAACAATGGTTATTTCATTCATTCTTTCTATGATATTCGTTTTAATTTCTTCAATGGTTTCTTCCCTAAGCCTAATATCACTGTTTACTTTACCTAAATCTAGTTCTTTTGTATCAAGGCCTGCTTTGATTTTTCTATAATCTTCTTTTAGGGAGAGCAAAAGTTCATTATATTGTTCTACATTACCTTGATTCATCTCGTATCTCGACTCAAGTTCACATAGATTTTCTTCTATACGCGTAGTGGCTTCATTAATTGAGCGAATGCGTTCGCTTGTCATATTAATATTGTTTTCAATCTTTTCCTTTTCAATATTATAAGACGTTCGTTCATCTTTCTTCTTATCAATCTGCTCACTCATTTGCTCGATATGTATATTCATCTCACTATATTTATCTTTTGCAAGATCATATTGGTTCTTAACGGACATTATTTCATCATTAATATCTTGCTCTTTTTTTTCAATGTCTTTAACGCCGTTGTTCAATTTTTCGTATTCATTAATAAAAATATTCACTTCATATTTTTTTAAATCTTCTTTCAATACAAGGTAATTTTTGGCTACTTCTGCTTGTCCTTCTAAGGTATCTCTCTGCCCATCTAACTCTCTAATGATATCATTGATTCTAACAAGATTTTGTTTTTCCTCTTCTAGCTTTTTATAAGCATCGGATTTTCTACGTTTGAATTTTACGATACCTGCTGCCTCATCAAAAAGATTTCGTCTATCTTCAGGTTTTGTACTTAGAATCTTATCAATCTGACCTTGTCCAATAATGGAATAACCTTCTTTTCCAACACCTGTATCAAGAAATAATTCATGGATATCCTTAAGACGACAAGCTGACTTATTAATATAGAACTCACTTTCACCTGATCGATAAACGCGTCTAGAAATGGTTACTTCAAGATAATCTATAGCCATACGTCTATCATGATTATCAATGGTTATATCTACCTGAGAGTAACTGACAGGTCGCCTATTTTCAGTACCAGCAAAAATAACATCTTCCATCTTAGCGCCTCGAAGTTGTTTAGCGCTCTGAGCTCCAAGAACCCATCTCACGGCATCTGCTATGTTACTTTTACCACTACCATTTGGACCTACGATTCCGGTAATACCTTCATCAAATTCAAAATTTATTTTATTGGCGAAGGATTTAAATCCTTGCAATTCAATGCTTTTTAAATGCATAGTATCCCCTTACCTTACTTTCAAGCGCTTAGTGGCTTTTCAATAGGCAATGAACAATGGACAATTATATGTTGTGTCATGACTTTGCTTGCTTGCAAGGACAAAGTCACAACAAGGGTGGGAATTTTATTTTCACACTTATCCCTAATAGTTGTCAATTGTACACTGTCAATTGTATTAGTTAATATTTTTAATAGCGTCGTAAGCACCATCTTGTTCTGCTGATTTTTTGCTACGCCCTCTACCATATCCAATAACTTTCTCTTCATGTCTTACTTCAACCATAAATAATTTGTTGTGATCTGGTCCCTTTTCTTTTACTATTATGTATTCAATTGGATGTTCACTTGTTTTTTGAATAATTTCTTGTAGATGTGTTTTACTGTCAATAAAAAGCTTACGTTTTTCAACGTCTTTAAGCAATGTACGCAGTATAAACTCTTTAGCCGCTTCCAAATTTCCATCTAAATAGATAGCACCTATAAGTGCTTCAACAGCATCTGATAATACAGAAGCTCGGAATCTTCCACCAGAGTTTTCCTCACCTTTTCCTAATCGAATAAATTCTCCCAGTCTTATTTCATTAGAAAAATTAGCTAATGTAGGTTCACATACAATACTCGCTCTAAATTTAGTCAGTTCACCTTCAAGCATGTCCGTATATTTTCCAAATAGGAAATCACTTGTTACAATCTCAAGTACAGCATCTCCTAAAAACTCAAGACGCTCGTTATTCTCAAACTTAGACATCTTATGCTCATTGGCATAGGAACTATGGGTAAGGGCTTGAGATAATAATTTTACATCTCTAAACCTATAACCTACAATCTTTTGAAACTCGTTCAAGTTTCGATACTTATTCCTCAAAATATTCCCTCCTCCTTGTTTATGATAACATATTAAGAGGCCTCTAATAATAGTAAAGCCCTTAAACGTAAGGGCTTAGATTAGTCGTTTTTAATTTCTGAATTTATAGCTTCAATTGCATCATTAACTGTGACAATCTTTTCAGCTTGTTCGTTGTCAATCTCGATATCAAATTCTTCCTCAAGCGCCATAATAATTTGTACTAAATCAAGTGAATCAACATTCAAATCATCAACAAACTTCGTTTCTTTTGTAATCTTATCCTCTTCAATATTCGTAAACTCAGCTATAATAGCTACTAACTTTTCAAATTCCATTTTGATTGCCCCCTTTAAGGATTATTTATTATTTTCTTATACTGCGTATATAATATCTTAGAACTTTTGTTTGATTTTGTGATTAATATTTTGTTCTGCAAAGGTTTTACACTGAATAATGGTATTTTTAATAGCTTTTGCATCTGAACTTCCATGGGTTTTCACCACTAATCCTTCTAAGCCAAGAAGTGGTGCTCCACCATATTCTGTGTAATCTAGTTTCTTTTTAAACTTTTTTAAAGCTGGCTTCAATAATAAAGCACCTAATTTTGATCGTGTATCTTGTAAGAATGCATCCTTTAACATACCTAATAATGTTAATCCAAACCCTTCGGTATATTTTAGAATAATATTACCTATAAAAGCATCACAAACCAATACATCCGCTTTACCTGAAGATATTTCTCTTGCTTCGATATTGCCAACAAAATTAATGTCTTCTTGTTTCAATAATGCATAAGCTTCTTTTACAAGGTTATTACCTTTGGATTCTTCTTCACCAATATTAATTAACGCAACTCTTGGATTTTTGACCCCTAATACGTTCTCGTAATAGATGGAACCCATCTTAGCAAATTGTACCAAATAACTTGCTTTAGAGTCTACGTTAGCGCCACAATCAATAAGTAAAGATACGCCATTCTTATGGGGTATAAATGGTGCAAGAGCAGGTCTCTCAATCCCTTTGATTCTACCTACAATGAATGTTCCTCCTGCAAGTATTGCCCCTGTGCTACCTGCTGAAACAAAAGCATTTGCTTTCTTTTCTTTTACAAGCTGTAACCCTTTTACAATGGAAGATTCTTTTTTTCTTCGAATAGCCATAACGGGTGATTCGCATGGGTCAATGATTTCTTTAGCATCAACTACCTCTATCTGTTCTTTATTATATGTGTACTTAGAAAGTTCATCATTTATGCTAATATTATGACCAACTAAATAAATCTTTATGTTACGATTATCAGCTATGGCATCTATCGTACCTTTTACAACTTCTACCGGTGCATTGTCGCCTCCCATTGCATCTACTGCAACAGTTATCATATCTTGCATATGACACCCCCTAATCTACATTCTAAAAATACTATACTAAACTTTGTCTATCTTTTCAATAACTATTTTGAAATTTATTTTGCGAATAATTAAAGGCAGCCTACGCTGCCTTATAATTATTCAGTTTCAATAACTACTTTATTCTTGTAAGTTCCACATGCTTTACATACTCTGTGAGGCATGATTAACTCACCACATTTACTACACTTCGCTAAATTAGGAGCAGTTAGCTTCCAATTAGCTCTACGCTTGTCTCTTCTAGCTTGGGATACTTTTCTTTTTGGTACTGCCATGTGTTGACACCTCCTTAAAACTCTCTCATTAAATCTTTAAAAACGGCTAATCTTGGATCTATGTCACTGCGATCGCAGTTGCAAGTTTCTTTATTTAAGTTAACGCCGCATTGGTTACAAATACCTTTGCACGTTTCACTGCATAAAACTTTCATAGGTAACTCAATAATTAATTCACTTAAAGCTAATTTTTCTAAATCTAGATTATGCCCTTCAACATAATATATATCTGGGTCATCTAATTGTACCTCTTTAGAAAAATTAGTTTCAAATTTGTAGTGAACCTCGTCCATACAACGGTCACAAGGCATTTTAAGTGTGCCTGTTAAGTAACCTTGTAAATCGACTTTCTTTTCACCAAGGTTGGTGATTTCTAAATCAATATGAAGAATGTCCTCTACTTGAATCGTATTTCCGCCAAGAGTTAACTGTTTAATGCTTAAATCTGACGATAATTTCTTCGTCGTCTCATGATCGAATAAAAAGTCAGTTAAATTAATTTGCATAAACTCACCCCATATATATTTTATATTTGGAATGCTACTCGCATAAAATAACCACATGTAATTATACATACCAAACATACTTTTGTCAACATTTTTAGCAAAAATATGGTAGATTATACGTGTTTTTCAATAATATAAAATACTGTATCTATATACTTCCATTAAATGACCCCAAAAGCAGGTTAATTATTCATACTACTTTATGTGGATTAACCATTATGTATATTCAAATATAATATTGCTAATTGAGTCCTATCTCTAAGTTGCAATTTATCCAGAATGGATGTGATGTAATTTCTTACAGTCCCCGTACCAATAAACAATGTATCTCCAATTTCCTTATTGCTTAATCCTTTAGCTATTAACCCTAGAATCTCTTTCTCTCTGGAACTAAGATTATACTGATCCAAGGTATTCTTTGATTTATCTATTTTTTTTCCTATCATACCTTTAACAACATCCATAATCCCTTTTTCACAAACAAAAGTACCTTTATTCAATGTTCTTATACTTTCTATGATGACATCTGCTGATTGATTTTTTAATAAATAACCTTCTGCACCATTTTTAATAGCTTCGATAATATAATCTTCATCTTTAAATGTTGTCAACATAAGGACTTTTATATGGGGAAACTGTTCTTTAATCATCTTAGTCCCTTCAATGCCATCCACCAACGGCATTCTAACATCCATCAAGACAATATCTGGTGTTTGATGCCTACATAATTCAAAAGCCTCTCTACCATTAGAAGCAACACCAACTACCTCCATATCCACTTCCGTTTCAATAAGAATTTTCAAACCATCTCTTACGAGTGTATCATCATCAACAATCATAATTTTCATGTTCATTCTCCATTCTTATAGGTATTACACATACAATAAGTGTCCCCTTACTACCATCAATATTAAAAAAACCATCCAGTTGTTCAATGCGTTCTCTCATGATTCTTATACCAACGCCACCACTAACATCACGATAACCCTTGCCATTATCTTTTATTTGCATTCTAAGAAGCTTCCCCGTGTTGGCTATATGTATGTGTATATTGGACGCACCTGAATGTTTACTTACATTGGTAAGCGCTTCTTTTAAAACAAAGGTTAGAACATTGAAATAATTGGTTGGAATCTGTGAAAAGTCCCCATCGTATACCACATCTATAGGACAATATGTATACTGTTTAATAATATCTTTGATGGTGTTAAGACTAACTTTTTTGGCATGATACATATTGTGAACCGTATCTCTCACAGTTTCTAGCGAAGCTTGAAGTCTGGTAACACAATTATCTAGTATATTTTCTGCCTTTAGATTATTTGTATGAAGAATTTTTATTGCTGCTTGCAATTGAATAAGAATACCTGCAATACTATGCCCTATGGTATCATGTAAGTCTCTCGCAATACGATCTCTTTCCTTGACTTCCGTTAAACTTTCAATTTCTTTATTGGATTGTATTAAGGCATTTTGTACCATTTCTAAATCGTATCTTACTCTTCGCTCGCCATCGAGTATACTTCTGTGATGCAACTCGCTTTCCTTACTTTTTTTTAATAGGTAAGCGGTAATAGAACTCATACCGAATAGGAGTATATCATTAGTCATTAATTCAATATTTTTATGCCATATTACCATAATTAAAGCTGGCAATATACCAGCTACTAATCCTAGATAGATACTATCAAATAATAAAATTGCAAAAACTTCATATGAAAATCCTAATACATAGTACACGTACAGACTAAGCATGCTTTCAATCATCATCATGACGATTTGCCATTTTCTATTTACTTCATCAATTAACAATGTTGCCGAAAGTATAAGCAAAAAGAAAACAATATGTGTGTACCCAATCATCGGTATCATGGTGATTTTCATTGCAATGGTTCCTATTATTAATCCTTTTACAATATATTTCATGACACTCACCTCAGATAATCTCATCATTACCTTTCGTTGAAGATTCACTTCGTTTAACTTTCAGTAGCATTATTACGATATGCAACTATACTAATAATAAAAAAAGTCATAGCAAATGTCAAGAGAACTGCATAATTGGTCATAATCTTGGTAACATCATTGTGAATAATCAAATCACGAGCACCATTCATAGCCCAACTTGCGGGAATAAATTTAGAAATTTTTTGTATTGTTTCTGGCATGGACGTCAGTTCAAAATAACCGCCACCAAGTATCACTAATGGAGTTGCGCTAAATAAAACAATGCCATAAGCTATTTTTTCACTTTTTACCAATGCTACAACAATCATACTGGAAGCTAGGGCTGTTATGGAAAAAAGGAACATCAATAGAACAATCAGGATAAAGTGGTTCCCAAAATACAATTTCATGACACCTCTATAAAAAGCAAATATGAAAATGATTTGTATAAAGGCAACTGTAACAAAGCTAAGCAAATTTTCAATCATATATCTTGTTCTAGAAACGGTAGAAGTAACGATTCGAATAATTGTATTTTTTTCTTTATCAATGAGTAAAAAGGCCGTCGTAACAATGGACATATACAATATAAATTGCACCATAAACCCTAATCCCGAAATTGCTTCTTCCGTTGATGTTTTGTTAATCTTCCTTTCGTTGACTGAAAAATAGTCGATACTATTATCTAATCGATTATATAGTTCTTCTTCATCATTTGTATTAGCAATGATATGTTTCATGTTGTTAATATAATTATTGATATACATTCTTGTAGGTTGAATTTTCCCTGATTCAATAAAATACAGCTCATTAATATTCGCGTCTTCCTCTTGTAATAAGCTTCTAGAAAATCCTTTTTCAATGGTAATGGCATAATCGAGTGCACCCATAATTAATAAATCTTTTACTGTATCTTCACTAGCTTCTATTACGCTATTTTTATCCTTTAAAGCCTCTGTTAATCGCCTGGAGATTTCTGTTTGATCATCATCTATAATAGACATCTTAACAACAACACCATTACTACTTTCCATAAACAATAAACAAAAGAAAAGTGGTATGATAAATATAATAAAAAGTTTGGCTTTACTTGTGAATATACGTTTTATATTATTTTTATATATGATCATTACTTTTCCTCCCATCAAATAAGAAAAATAATCCTAAGATAACCATTGCAATAATGACTAAACCAATAAAGGATTCCAGTATTAATCTACCACTTCCATCATATATGGTAGCATAAATGATATTTTTAGCATGTACATTAGGTGATATGTTTGCAAGTAAACTTGTTGAAGGTACTGGACCAAAAGCCCCTGATAACTTGGAGAATATAATTTGAGACATAATCACAATACCAATGGAGACACCTGTAGATCTTGTGGTCGTTGCAGCAAGCATTCCAACCCCTGTAACAACTGTTACATGCAAAAGGATAGCACCAGCAATAATAATAGGATTACCATGCCAATTAGCATCAAAAAGAATCATTGAACCTCCAATAATAACGCAGGATAGTATAAATAAATACGTTATATTTGCCATCAATCTTGCAACAGTGATACACGTTCCACTAATTGGTGAACTTTTAATTCGAATATACGTATTTTTCTCATAATCTTCTAAAACAGAAAACACACCCACAATACCGGCAAAAACCAATATTTGTAATAGAATCTGTACAGAATAATAATCTATTCCAACGGGTACACCCTTTCTGCTTAATTCTCTCTTTAAAATTGTTTTCTTATTACCTTCCTCCCACTGTTCACCTTGCTTATAAGTATTTATAATAAAGTTTGTCTTTTCCGCAAAAGTTGAAACAATACTTTTAACAGGTGATAATGGATTAACAGAATAAATCCGTATATCATTTCTTTCATCATGCGTAACAGCACTTATAAATGTTTCATAAGTCCCGTCTTCTATCCCTTTAATTCCTTCTTCCTCTGAAAGAACCTTAGTTACATTAAAAATTACACTATATTTTTCATTGGTTATTAATTGGTCTAACATGCCATGATAGGAATCGTCTAGTTCGTTTAAATAAGCAACTTCTTCATCAAATATAACCCCTGTTTCTTGCATTCCTTCCAGAGCCTTACCTAAAAGAAAGATTAAAACCAAAGAAAAAAACACCATAAAAACCGTCATGGGGACCATTCGAAAATTCCTTTTTAGTGCTAAATGAAATACGCCAAACATATAACCATCCCCCTAGTCTCTTAACGTTCTACCTGTCAATGTCAAAAAAACATCCTCAAGGCTGGATTGCTTCATATGGATGCCTTCAATAGACCCACCACCTATTTTTATCGTGGTAATAATTTCTTCAACATTTTTATATTGAGATATAATTGTTAATACGTGATGATCTAAAACAACTTCTTTAATACCGTTTATTTTCTTAATAGCTTCTACAATGGTATAATTAGATACAGCTAATTCAACTTGTATCACATGATCGTTTGAAATCATATTTTTTAATCCATTAATAGTCCCCCCTACGAGCACTTTACCTTTATCCATAATCTCAACTTTATTACAAAGGACTTCTACTTCTTCCATATAGTGTGTTGTATAGATAATTGTTGCCCCCTGCTCGTTAAGAAATCGAACCGATTCTAAAATATGATTTCTTGATTGAGGATCAACACCAACTGTTGGTTCATCCATAATAATAAGCTTTGGCTTATGTGCAATTGCACAAGCAATATTCAACCTCCTTTTCATACCGCCTGAGAATTTTTTAGGCTTATCCTTTCTTCTCTCCCATAAGTTCGTAAATACCATAGCCTGTTTCACTTGCTCTTTCAGCTCGTTACCTCGAAAACCAAATAATGAAGCAAAAAAAGCCACATTATCATAAGCACTAATATCATAATAAACCGATAACTCCTGAGGTACGATACCTATATACCTTTTCAGCTCCTTCAAATTCTTCCTCATGTCTTTACCAAACAACCGAACCTGACCAGAGTCATAAGTTATAATGGACGTAATGGTATTGATAAACGTCGATTTCCCCGCTCCATTAGGTCCCAATAACCCCACGATCTCGCCCTCCTCTATCTTTATATTCACATGATCAAGAGCAATATCATTACCATATCTTTTTATCAAATCATTGGTTTCAACTACATACATAATCTCCCATCCCTTTCTAAAACAAGTAACTTATCCAACTGTGTAATAATCTTTATCTTTTTGATTTTACACTTATCTCAAGCTTCGCTCATCACAACAACAGAAGGGTATCGTGTTATAATAACGCAGACCGACCGCTTCCCAGGGCAAGGCAAGTTAGTATAACACGATACCCTGACCACACTGGATAAATATACTATCTACCTTATTCCTTCTGAAAACTAAATAAATCACTCCCAATCCAATTATCATACCTTACTAATTATATTATAAAAAAAATATCCTCCTCTTTGTAGTGAGAAGAATACTTTTCTCCATATGACAATTGTCACATATATTTTCTTTTTACCTAGAAATCTTTCCTGTCGAAGTTACTCATTCCTTACAACGACAGAAAGGGTATCGTGTTATAATAACGCAGACCGACCGCTTCTCCGGGCAAGGCAAGTTAGTATAACACGATACCCTGACGATATTTACAATAACTATAATTCTCACTATTCTTTTTCATCATACTTAAAGTTAAGATCTATACTATAATCATTAATACGCTTAATAACCCTCAAATAAGCCTCATCCTCTAATGGCATCGGCTGAAAATCATTCCTATCTGTCCTCGATGATACAGAACACGGTATGATGTTAATGCAACTCTCATAATCCTCTTCTAACTTCTCAAAAGTAAACGTCTGTTGAAATATAAATGCATCTTTATCCTTAGGATTGAGATTGCCTCCGAAACAAAAATTGCCTAAAGAGTAAACAATATACTTATTCTCATAATTTTCTATCCCTTGTATAACATGAGGATGATGTCCTAGAACAAGGTCTGCCCCTTCATCAATGACAAAATGCCCCAATTTCTTTTGAGTCTCATTTGGATAAAACGTATACTCTTCTCCCCAATGAAAACTAACAATGATTAACTTACACCCTTCTTCTCTTAATTTATTCATATGCTGTCTAATCTTTTCTTTAACGCTGCTATTATACGCCCAACCAGTATAGCCTAGGAGCCCTATTTTAATACCTTTTATCTCTCTTATGTCATAATCTGCATTTCCAAAATAACCAATCCCAGCTTCTTTTAGGTATTTTATGGTATCTGCATAACCCTCTTGAAGATAGTCATAGGTATGATTATTAGCTAAACTAACCGCATCAATATTTCCTTCAACCAGTATGTCATTGAATTCAGGCAACCCTTTAAATCGATACTTTTTACTCGCTTTTTTCATAGCAGTGGTTAATGTGGTTTCCAGGTTAACAATCGTCAAATCATCTTCTTTAAATATCTTGGATACCTTTTCAAAAAAATAAGTTTTACTTTGATGTTGGTCCTCATATTCTTCCATAAATGTTTTATAACTGTATTGTTCTAATATTGTATCTGTACCGAGGGTACAGTCGCCTGCTGCACTTATCTTAATTTCAATCGTTTCTGGCTCCTTAATGGTGGTATCCCCATGTACATGTGACTCTGTTAGATCAATAACCTCTTCGGATTCTATATGAATTACACTGTCATCATCCCCTTGTTCCTTCGTTGCCTCTTGAGTTACTTTAGAGCTTTTAGGGGTAATACTATCCGTATCCATTGGTTTATTGCTTTCACTTAACGTACTTTGTTGCCTACATCCTACGAGCATACATACCGTTAATAAGGTAAATATACATACTCGATAACTATCTTTAAGCATCTTCGTCATTCCTTTTTTAGCTTATTTATCTTGATGTTAAACTTCATGATTATCTCATGATATAGCAAAACCCACTAATTATGACGAACTAGTGGGTGGCTAATCATTCTTAATGAACAATCAATGGTTTGATAATTATCAGCTGCCTAAGGCTAATAACAATCACTGAGAATACTGGATTCTCACCTAAGCTGTAACCTATGGTATATACTATATCATTTTAACACTATAATGAAATACCTTTTTTAAAGTCTGCTGTCAATATACTTTCTTCTTATAAAAGTTTTGCTGTTTCACGAGCAATCATCATTTCTTCATCTGTTGGAATAACAAGTGTACGAACTCTTGCATCTTCATCGGAGAAGTCTCTTTCTATGCTACGACACTTATTTGCTTCTTCGTCGACACTTACACCTAAGAAAGTAAGGTAAGAACAGATTTCACTTCTAACTGCCCCATTGTTTTCTCCTAGTCCAGCCGTAAATACAACAGCATCAACGCCATTCATAGCAGCAGCATATGCACCAACATATTTAGCTACTCTATAACAGAATACATTCATTGTCAATTCTGCTTTTTTATCACCTTCTGTAATAGCATTCTCTAAGTCTCTAAAGTCGCTTGAAATCTCAGAAATACCAAGAACACCTGATTTTTTATTTAAGATTTCTGTTATTTCAGCAAGGGTTAAATTCTCTTTCTCTGCTAAAAACTGAAGAATAGCAGGATCAATATCACCTGAACGTGTACCCATAACAAGACCTTCAAGTGGTGTAAGTCCCATACTTGTATCAATGGATTTTCCACCATCAACAGCACATACACTAGCACCATTACCAAGATGACACACAACGATCTTCATATCTTTTATATCTTTATTAAGGAATTCTGCTGCTCTATAAGCAACGTATTTGTGAGACGTACCATGGAAACCGTATCTTCTTAATTTATAATTTCTGTAATATTCATATGGTAAAGCATATAAATAAGATTTTTTAGGCATTGTTTGGTGGAAAGCTGTATCAAATACACCTACCATTGGTACATTAGGCATGATTTCCTTACACGCATCAATACCGATTAAGTTAGCTGGATTATGTAAAGGCGCTAAGTCTGAACACTTCTTAACAGCTTCAATAACCTCATCTGTAATAACCGTTGAGCTTGCAAATTCTTCTCCACCATGAACAATACGATGACCTACAGCGTTAATAGCATCCATGCTATCAATTACACCATGATCTTTTGATACAAGTGCATCAATAACGTATTGTACAGCATTCTTGTGATCAGGCATATCCCCTTTGATAATGACATTTTCCTTACCAATAGGTGTGTGCTTAATCTGAGAATCATTAATGCCGATTCTTTCACAGATCCCCTTTGCCAATACCTTCTTTTCTTCCATATTAATTAATTGATACTTAAGTGATGAACTTCCACAGTTTAATACTAATATATTCACTCGTTTTGTCTCCTCTGCCATTTATTATTATTTCTTACTGGATATAAATTATTATATCTCTACGGATTATCGGCTTACGCCGTCTTAATTTGTCTCACTATGCTGTCACACAGGGCAATAATCTCATTCATTACTATTCTAACAGAGTCTAGCAACTCTGAGCTTGTACAGCAGTTATCGCTACTACACCAACAATATCTTCAGCAGTACAGCCTCTTGATAAATCATTAACAGGTTTAGCAATACCTTGTGTTACTGGACCATACGCTTCAGCTTTTGCTAATCTTTGTGTTAATTTATATCCAATGTTACCTGCATCAAGATCTGGGAATACAAGCACATTTACTTTTCCAGCTACTTCACTTTCTGGTGCTTTTGAAGCGCCTACACTTGGTACAATGGCTGCATCTAATTGGAACTCACCATCTAATTTCACATCAGGATTTTGTTCTTTAGCTAATCTTGTAGCTTCTAGTACTTTATCGACATCAGGATGTTTTGCGCTTCCCTTAGTAGAATGGGATAACATACCAACTACAGCTTCTTCTGCAACTAAGTTTTCGAATGATTTAGCAGAACTTAAAGCGATGGATGCTAATTCTTCTGCATTAGGGTTTTGTACTAAACCACAATCAGAGAACACGAATGTGCCATTGGCACCGTACTCACAATTAGGCACAACCATAACGAAGAATGAAGATACAAGTTTTGTACCTGGAGCCGTTTTGAGAATTTGTAATGATGGACGAAGTACGTTAGCTGTTGAGTTAATAGCACCTGCTACCATACCATCTGCCATACCATCTTTAACCATCATAACGCCTAAGTAAAGAGGATCTGCTTTTAGAATTTCCTCTGCTTTCTCACTGGTCATACCCTTCTTCTGGCGAAGCTCTACTAATAAATCAATGTAGGCATCCATTTTATCAAAACTCTTAGGATCAACAAAAATAGCCTTAGAAATTTCCAGCCCTTCTGCTACTTTGTCAATTTCTTCTTTGTTACCAATCAGAATGACGTCAGCAATATCTTCTTTGATAATCTGAGCTGTTGCTTCTAAGGTTCTTCTTTCTAAAGACTCAGGTAATACAATAGTTTTTCTTGATTGTCTTGCTCTCTCTTTAATACTGTTTATAAAACTCAACTTAATAAACTCCTTTCAAACCTCTATAAAAGATAATTTTAGTAATAATAAACTTATCTGTTATCTCTATTATAGTATCAATGTTTATTGTATACAATATGTTTTTTCATTTTTTTTATATTTTTTATGTTTTTTTACTATTTTTGTCAGAAATCCTTGATGTTATTACGGTTTTTATAATTATCGCTTGATAAAATAAATATTATACTTTACTATTAAGGCATACTCCAAGGGATTGTTTCTAAAATCCTAAAATTTTTATGGGAAGTAAGGTGTTGTAAAATTGAGTACTGTTGGAATTATTGCTGAATATAACCCTTTTCACAACGGCCATAAATATCAATTAGAAGAAGCCAAACGTATAACAGGCGCCGACCACTGTGTTATTATTATGAGTGGTCATTTCGTACAACGTGGTCAACCAGCCCTTGTGGATAAATGGGCACGCACGAAGATGGCTCTGGCGTGTGGTGCCGATTTGGTCATCGAACTACCTGTTCACTTTTCTACATCGAGTGCTGAATTTTTTTCTTTTGCATCCGTAAAATTGTTACATGACTTAGGTATGATTGATTATCTATGTTTTGGTAGTGAAGTAGGTGATCCTCATATTCTTGGACAAATAGCCTCCATTTTATGTCATGAACCTCCTCTTTTTAAAGAGAAGTTAAACTATTACTTGCAACAAGGCAATAGTTTTGTTACGGCACGAGCCAATGCACTCATTCATTATCTATCCCATCAAGATGATTTAGATATGGACAAAGATACATTAGTTGACCTTATAGGATCACCGAATAATATATTGGGTATTGAATATTTAAAAGCCCTACAAAAACTTCATAGCCCTATAAAACCTTATACCATCAAGCGAGAGGGTTCATCTTATCATGGCGATAACCTTAATATTGCTCTATCGTCTGCAACGGCCATACGAAAATCATTAATGGACCATTCTGATGTAGAGCACCTCACCCACTGTATGCCAGCCAAAGCCTTAGCCTATTTACAGGAAGCCATGGATAAACGATTGGGTCCTGTATATTATGATGACTACACTGCCATGGTTAATTACCAATTAAAAAATGCCACACCTACTCTGCTTGAGTCGTATATGGACGTTAGCGAAGGCATTGAAAATCGATTCAGGAAAGCTGCTAATTGTTATCAATCCGTTAATCATATTATCGATTATACACGTACTAGGAGATATCCTATCTCCCGCATTCAACGTACGTTGTTGCATATATTATTAGGCCTTACAAAAAAAGATTTTAACGCCTTCATAAATAGAGGGTATGCTCAATACATCAAAATCCTTGGTTTTAAGAAAAACAATGGCGACTTACTCAAACAGGTTAAGCTAAATGCACAGATACCTATTATTTCCAATGTGAAAGATAGCATTGCTTCACTTGATGACCTTCAGCTTCGTATGTTAGAAGATGATATGAAAGCTACTGATATCTATAATATTGCCCTAGGTAACAAATACGGGACAGCTATCAAAACAGATTATACCCAACCTGTTATTATTTTATAGTTTATTTTTTTCTATTGCCTTATGATGGACCTGTTCTAAAAAAACTTGTATCTCAATATACTTGTATTAATAATCCAAATAAAAAGGTCCTTCTATGAAAAGAAAAATAACCAAAAACTTTATGATCAACCTTCTTCTCATACTTTTACTATGCATTGTTCTTATCAAGCCAGAGTCATCCATGAAAGCTGCTGAAGAAGGTTTATTGTTATGGTTCAATGTTATGATTCCTACATTATTCCCATTCATACTCTTATCCAATATGATTATTCACTCCAATATTATCTATTATATCAACATTCTCTTAACACCAATCATGCAAAGAATTTTTGGCTTGCCTGGTGTAGCTGGTTATGCTTTTGTAACAGGGCTTTTATCCGGTTTTCCTGTAGGGGCTAAGATAACGGCAGATCTATTAGAAAAAGGGGCTCTAACACTACCACAAGCCCAATATATGCTCACCTTTTGCAATAACGCTAGCCCTATGTTCATTATTGGTTTTATCGCAACTGGTTTGTTTGGTAAAGTATCGATCGGTATTCTCATGCTTCTTGTTATCTATACAGCTAATATGATAACAGCTTTTATTTACCGTGTGATTTATGCTAGAAAACTAGCCTACAAATCCCGAGAACGCTCCACCAAACATACCAATCGAAAAATTACATTTTCTATTTTTGATGAATGCGTGATGAATGCCATAACCCTTATTGTAAAAATTGGTGGTTATATTATCTTTTTCTCCATTATTATGAATTGCTTATTCTTTATCCCTATACATGATCATATACTTAAAGATTTCTTGTTTGGTTTAATGGAATTAGCTAATGGTACGAAGCTTTTAGTCAGCACATCTGCCTCATTGCCAGTAAAATTTGTTTTGTTATCCACTTTAGTTGCTTTTGGAACGTTTTCCGTCCATGCTCAAACAGCTAGTGTCATCCATCATACGGGCTTAAAAATAAAACCCTATATTATAGCAAAATTAATAAATGCTGTAATAACATTTATTACAGCACTTTTAATCATTCCATTATTATAGGGTTCTTCTATTACTGTAGCTTTTTAGCTACTTTTTCTTTTTACTTTTCTATCTTGTAAGTCTTGACGGTTATGGTGAAGCATCTCTACTTGCCCATTCATAAATGCTTCCATTTGTTGATAAGCACTTTGAGTTTCCATCATCGTAGCCCTTGTTGCTTCTTCAATCTTGGATAATATTTCTTCTGCATATTCATAAGCACCTAACTTTAATTCTCTAGATGTATTTTTAGCTTCTGTTATAATAATTTCTGCTTCTGAATAAGCCTGTTGCATAATTTCATGCTCATTAATCATCTCAAGCATTTTATTCTCTGTTTCTTTTTCTACATTCACAGCATGTTGCTTTGCTTCCGTCATGATTTTATCCTTTTCATCAAGGACCCTTTGACATCGTTTTATCTCTTCTGGTATTTTCAAACGCATATCCGTCACTAATTCATATATTACTTCTGGATTAACCATGATCTTATTGGAAAAAGGCACCTTACTGCAACTTTCAAAATAATCTTCCATTTCATTTATTAAATCCATGATACTGCTCATTCTTGTTCCCCCTCCATATTATCACATAGTATATAATGCATACACTTTTTTATTTTTAAATCCACTGCACAATCAACTGCCTAGATACTAATCAAAATTACTTCGCAAACTGATTAGTTTTTCTCGTGCCTTACTGAAATTTTCTTTTCATATATTCAATTGTTTTTTCTGGTACCATGTTACGAATATCTCCACCATATCGAGCTACTTCCTTAACGACACTTGCGCTTAAGAATGAATATTCTACTCTGGTAATAAGACATATGGTTTCTACACTGTTATCTAAGCTATAATTGGTCTGAGCAATCTGTAATTCATATTCAAAATCTGATACAGCTCGAAATCCTCTTACAATGATTTCAGCATTTTTTTTCTTGAGAAAATCCACTAATAAACCTGAAAAACTATCCACTTCCACATTCTCCATATCTACTGTGAGTTCTCTTAACAAATTAACTCTTTCTTCAATGGTAAACAAAGGGTTCTTGGCACTATTATGTAACACACCTACAATGAGTTTGTCCACTAACTTAGCGCTTCTTTTAATAATATCTAAATGACCTAATGTAGCTGGGTCAAAACTTCCTGGATAAACACCTGTTTTCATTTCTGTCACCTCTATTTGATTCTATTACTTGAAAATTATGTTTAGTGGTTCATCCAATAAACGTAAATTTATTTGTTTTAAAGTGCTTTTCCTTTAGGATGGCATAGGGTAATTCATCCACAAAATCAAATGAGGTCTCTAAATCACTTTCGCATATAATGATACCATCCTCATTTAACAATCCATTGGATACAATAAGGGGCAATACTTTACTTGCCCAGCCTTGATTATACGGCGGATCCATAAAAATAACATCAAATGTTTTTTGTCGTTTTTTTAAATGTTCCAAGGCTTCAACAACCCCTATACCACAAATATCTGCTGAGTCCATTAACATGGTCTTGTTTAAATTCTCTTTTATACATGTTAGGGCTTGTTTATTCTGATCAACAAATACTGCGCTCCCAGCTCCTCTACTTAGTGCCTCTATACCAATAGCACCGCTACCACTAAATAAGTCTAAAAAATCACAACCGTACACATCATGTTGAATCATATTAAATAGTGTTTCTTTGGTACGGTCCGTTGTAGGTCTCACTTGAAGCCCTTGCGGTGTAATTAATGGTTGCCTTCTGGCTTTTCCAGCTATTACTCTCATTCTGTAATCCTCTCTATACTGAAAACTGCTTTTTAAATAAATTTGTACATTCTTATTTTATCGCAATACAAATAATTGTCAATAAGAATTCCGTCTTATGGTCAGAAAATCTAGAAAAAACAAAAAAAAGACATAGTTTAAGAGGGCGCCCTAGCCAATAGGCTTATTAGGACACCCTCTTTATTAGCGATTTTGTAATCGCTTCTTAGTCTTATTTGATTATTGACCCATTAAACTTTGCTCAGCTCTTTCGATCATTTTTTTAACCATGTATCCACCAACTGATCCATTTTGAGCAGATGTTAAATCACCATTGTATCCTTGTTTTAAAGGTACACCAATTTCGTTTGCAACTTCATATTTGAATTTTTCTAATGCTTCTCTTGCTTGTGGTACTACGTTTTTAGCCATTACTTAGACCCTCCAATTCTTACAATGTTGTTTGCTTTGACCCTTCGAAGAGTTGTTTAATTAGGTTACGATATTATTATGTGTATATTTGATTTTCTTACACTAGAAAATAATGTCTGTTTAACTAAACTTTGCTACTCAATAGAACTCATAAGAATTTCATTCATATCTAAGTTATAAGGCTAAAAGCGTATTATAATGCAATCTGCTTTACATGCTTGGTAAAATATTTTTTAATTTTATCATTAAGATAGCGATATTCTTCTTCCTCTAAGGTTTGCTCATGATTTAAAATATCTTTTGCTAATTGATTCGTTTCTTTTAATATATCAATATCCCTAAAAATATCTGCAATCTGAAATTCAGGTAAGCCATGTTGTTTCCTGCCGAATACATCCCCTGGTCCTCGTAATTTCAAATCATATTCGGATATAATAAACCCATCTGTATAGTTACACATAATATCTAATCTTTTCTTGGTTACTTGATTTTTGGAATCGCTTATTAAAACACAGTATGATTGGTGTTTTCCACGACCTACTCTCCCTCTAAGCTGATGAAGTCCTGCCAAACCAAATCTTTCAGCATTTTCTATCATCATCAAGGTGGCATTTGGCACGTTGACACCCACCTCTATTACAGTAGTAGAAACTAAAATATCTATTTCATGATGACTAAATTTTTCCATAATTTCATTTTTTAGCTGAGGTTTCATCTTTCCATGTAGATATTCAGTCCGTATATTTTTATCTAGTTTATCTCGAATCTTATCGGTATATTCTATAACCGATTCAAGTTCTAATGTTTCTGATTCCTCAACCATGGGACAAATAATATAGACTTGTCTCCCTTTATTAATTTCACCCTCTATGAAAGAATATATACGGTCACGATAGGATGTATTTACTGCATAAGTTTCAATTTTTTGCCTACCTGGTGGCATCTCATCAATAACGGATACATCCATGTCACCATATACAATAAGTGCTAAGGTTCTAGGAATTGGTGTTGCACTCATAACAAGTACATGTGGATGGTGACCTTTTCCAGCAAGAATTTCTCTCTGTTTAACACCAAAACGATGTTGTTCATCGGTAATAACCATGGCTAAGTTTTTAAAATTAACTTTATCTTGAATTAGAGCATGGGTACCAATGACAACCTGGACAGTGCCAAGTTCAATTTCTTCATATACTTTTTCTTTATTTTTTTTGTCATGGATCCCACTAATAACGCTACACGTATATCTAAGGGATCTAACAACTCTGTAACCGATTCATAGTGTTGTTTCGCCAAAACCTCCGTTGGCGCCATCATACAAGCCTGATAACCGTGATCAACAGCTGCTAATAATGCTAAAGTGGCAATAACTGTTTTACCTGACCCAACATCACCTTGTACCAATCGATTCATGGTGAAAGAAGATTTAATATCTGTTTTAATCTCTTGCCAAACTTTTTGCTGAGCATTGGTTAGGGTATAAGGCAATGCGCCAAGTAAATCTTTCTCTTGTTTCATCTCATTCATGACATACGTATTCGGTAGATCATGTGTATGGGATTTAATCAAGTGAAGCCCTAAGCCAAATAATAAGAATTCATCAAAAACCAATCTTTTCCTTGCAATCTCTGAGGTTTCCACACTATCAGGTTCATGGATCTGATTCATGGCATAATTATATTCTGCCAATGCATAGGTTGTTCTAATGGACTCTGGAAGAAATTCTTTTAATTGTCCTTTTGTATAGTCTATAGCCTGCTTAATTGCCCCGCTAATAAATTTCATGGATATATCCCTAGTTAATGGATAGATTGGCTTTAAACGGTTCACACGGTCCTCATATGCATCTATTTCAATGATCTCTGGCGATAGTATTTGTACCATATTGTACTTATATTCTACTTTTCCTTTGAAGATATATTTATCGCCAACTTTTAACTTATTTTTAAGATAGGGCTGTGAAAACCAAATGGCAAATATTTCCCCTGTATGATCCCTTAATTTTGTTTTCGTAATGGACATATTTCTTTTTTTAATATTTTGGGTATGCATACAGATCGTACCACTAACAACATTCACTTCATTCATCTGAATATCAGCAATCGTTGTTATGGGCATGTTCTTCTCATAATCTCTTGGAAAATGATGCAACAAATCATGAATTGAATAAATGTCCATGGTCTGTAACGCTCGACTTTTTTTCTCTCCGATACCTTTCAGCATGGTAACTGGTAAGTTTAAATTCATCAAAACCCCGCCTTTGTTAACTTATTCTATGGTTAATCCACAAAAAGTAGTCAGATTAACCATTCTATTAAACAAGGGCTAAAGAATTCTATTCTTTAGCCCCATTAACTGCCATCTATATCCCTAAAGTAGGCATTCCATCTCATTTAGTCTTAATCAGAACACGATCTACTCAACGGATAGAATGTAATAATACAATGGTTGACCACCATAATGCACTTCTACATCACAATCCTCAAAATGTTCTTCGATGAATTCACCTAACTCATCAGCCGTATCCTCAGTAACTTCTTGACCATAATAGATCGTAACTAATTCACTCTCTTCATCAATTAATTGTTTAATGAGCTCTTTAGCCGCAAGATCTAAATCTTTTTCCACTGAAAGAATCTTATCATTTCCGATACCTAGTATATCGCCTTCTTTGATATCTTTATTATCCACGTTGGTATCACGAACAGCAAATGTTAGTTGACCTGTAGATACATAATCCATGGCATCTTCCATGTTCTTTGTATTCTCATCAATACCTTTTTCATGTTCAAAACTAATCATCGCAGAGATACCCTGAGGGATTGTCTTAGAAGGAATAACAATAATATTTTTATCTTCACACAAACCCCTTGCTTGGTTAGCAGCTAAGATAATATTTTTATTGTTAGGTAATATAAATACATTATCTGCATGAACTTGACTAATAGCATTAAGGACATCTTCAGTACTAGGATTCATCGTTTGTCCACCTTGAATGATATAATCTGCACCAAGACCCTTAAAAATTTCGTTTAATCCGTCGCCGATTGAAACAGCAACAAAACCTACAGCTTTACGTTCAACTGACTTACTAGCTATTTCTACCTTTTGACCGTTACCTGTTTCTGATATAACCTTAGACGTGTGTTGCTCACGCATATTATCAATCTTAATATTAACCAACTCACCCAGTTCAAGACCATTTTGAAGGGCTAACCCAGGATCATTAGTATGTACGTGAACTTTCACAATATCCTCATCAGCAACGACTACAATAGAATCTCCTATCGTCTCAAGAAAACTTCTCAACTGAAGTCCATCTTCTTCTGATGCTTCAGGATTCTTAGCATTTATAATAAATTCAGTACAATAACCAAACGTTATATCCTCTGTAGCAATCTTAGCCAAATGAGAAATATCCACCTCTTCTGGCTCATCATCTTTCATATCAAAATCTAACTCTTTGCCCGCTTGCAATGCTTTTAGGGCTCCTTTATAGATATAAATAAGACCTTGCCCTCCTGCATCAACAACACCAGCTTGTTTTAAAACATCAAGCATTTCAGGAGTCTTATCAAGAACTTCTTCAGCATACTTAATACTCTCACTCATGACAAATTCAATATCATCAGAATCCACAGCTAACATAGCCGCTCTCTCAGCTGCCTCTCTCGCAACTGTTAAGATTGTACCTTCCTTAGGCTTCATTACTGCACGATATGCTGTATCTGATCCTTGCTGTAAAGCTTTTGCTAAAATTAATGTATCTATCTTATCATGATCGCTAATCACCTTAGCAAATCCTCTTAATAACTGTGATAAAATGACACCAGAGTTACCTCTAGCACCTCTTAATGAGCCTGTAGATATGGCCTTAGCTACAGCTTTCATATCGTGATCATTGGCATTTTTTACTTCTTTAGCTGCTGACAATATGGTCAAAGACATGTTTGTGCCTGTATCACCATCTGGAACTGGAAAAACATTTAGTTTATCAACATAATTCTTCTTTGACTCTAAGTACTTTGCTCCAGAAACAAACATTCTTTTTAAAGTACTTGACTCAATATATTCTATAGCCACAACTTTTCCTCCTTAATATAGTAACCATTACTCGAAAGCTTAATCAACGCGTACGCCTTCCACGTAAATATTAATTTTACCGACATCCATACCGGTAAATTTCTCTATTTTATACTTAACCGTACTAATCAAATTATCTGCAACGGCTCTTATATTAATACCATACTCAATGATGACATGAAAATCTATAGTGATGTTATTACCTAATACATCAACTTTAATACCTTTTGATAAACTCTCACGCTTCAATAGGCGTGCAAATCCATTTGTTACATTAATGGATGCCATCCCCACGATGCCATAACACTCGATAGCTGTATATCCAGCAACCTTAGCAATTACGTCATTATCAATGCTGACCTCACCAATATTTGTTCCCATTCTACCAGCCATGATTTAACCTCCTTTTTAAAATATCTTTAAGCCCTTATTAATAATCTATCCATAATTTTAATTGTTTTACATTCATTTCATATTTTGTGCCATGACTTTGTTTGCCTACAGAGGCAAAGTCACAACAAAGTTGGGAAAATTTATTTCCATACTTTCATATCCGTATAGGGATATACGGCTCTATCATTATATATTATATCATTTTTCCCATGGATTTTAAAATCTTTTTTTAGTTTTTCTTAAATTATTATAATCTAATGCTTGCATTATGTCCACTTTTTTGTTAAAATTGTTTTGTTGTAAACATGTACGTAAGATTAAGGAGGTGCAAGTATGGCTAAGTGTGAAATTTGTGATAAAAGTGTGCAATTTGGAATTCAAGTGAGCCATTCTCATAAAAGATCTAATAAAATGTGGAAACCAAACATAAGAAGAGTTAGAGCAATTGTTAATGGTCAAACGAAAAGACTTCATGTTTGTTCTAAATGTTTAAAATCAGGCGCGGTAGAACGTGCATAAAACAATCCCCATTTACTTGGGGATTATTTTTTTCTAATTTCTCCAAAGTGGCGTATAGTCACTTTTTTTGTGGTACGGGAAAGTACTACTTTCTATTTTCCTTAAAATCTTTATATGACCTAGTCACTTGTCTAGTGGTATATAACTTGCTTATATGTTCAACATCGCCTTAATAACAATAATCCAATACATAAGAAGGTCAGTGAAAGAATAGCACCTATTGCACCCTTCGGTAATATGGATATGAGTAACATGCCAAAAGCTATACATATAAGGATTAACCCTGCTAATTTCGGTGGAAAACACATTTCTTTCACCCATTACTTAATATAAGTATCATTATATCATATGAATGGAAGGATAAATAAATGCTATTATATATAAAAACTAATTAAATTTTTGTATATTCATTTAATCATTTCTATCCTTGTATTTGTTTAGCCTATATCGTGATATAACGTTTCAAACTTTAATAATAGCCCATTCAATTATGCTTCTTTATAAATCTCTTGACTGAATAACGATTAGTATACCACTACGAAGTGTTACGGCACCTTCTTCATCCATTATTTCATTGCTTATACCTACAGAAATACCTTGCTCCATTGTATAATCATATAACGGATATTTCATATCTTTTGTTGTTATACCACCCACCTTACTGGTAAGGGGTATAAGGGATACATACGGATAGTCTCTTTTCTTTAATTGAACATACTTGTTAGCAAGGCTAATGATGTTACTTTCATTAATCATCCTACACTGTATGCCCTGTTCTAATGGCAACTTCATAATATGGATATTAGCTAATGTATGATCCATACGACTGCCAATACCACCTATAATATCAATATGTGTACTCCCAAGCTTCATAGCCTCCAAAAGCGCCAAATGGGTATCTGTTTCATCCTTCTCTGCTGGGAAAGCACGGACCTCTATATCTGCCGCTTCATTAAAATATGTAATGACATCCTTATTGGCAGAATCAAAGTCTCCTAGCACCATATCAGGCTTAATACCAGCGTTATAGGCATATTCTGCCCCTTTATCAACACCCATACAATAACTATATTCATTGTCCTTATAAAAACCCTTTAAAAACTCTATATTAACCGTTCCACCAGTTATAATTAATGTTCTCATTCTTTAATACTCCTTATTTTTATTCTACTGCTCTTCCTTAAATCATTAGTTATGCGTCTGAACCCGAACACCTGTTTAACAATACAATACCTAACGTAGATAGAGTTAAGTATGGTGGTTGTTAACTGCATTCGCTAACTGGCATTTACCATAGGTCAGGGTATCGTGTTAGAATAACTTGCCTTTCCCTGAGAAGCGGACGGTCTGCGTTATTCTAACACGATACCCTTCTGTCGTTATGGCTCGTTGGTATTTCTAATGCCTTGAAGGCATTCCTTTAAAAACGAATGCGCATCCATGCAGTCTCTTTTATAAAACATAAGTTCTACGAATCTACAATCCATTTGAAAAGACACTGATCTTAACATTTATATTATGGCTAACTATACCACTCTATCTATAACGTAGCCTAGTAGGTATATCGGTATATAAATAAAGCGACTTTTAAATATTTGTTAGAAACGCTTAACAAACGGAAATAAATTTAACGTTAAAAACCTTAATTGTTTGACCAACGGGAGTTTTAAGGTTTAGTTAAATTTATTGGAGTACGTTTTAGCGTTTCTTCAAATATTTAACTCAAGCTTAATTTATATACCGATATACCTACGCCGTCTTGCACTACCCACCTCTTATACCTACACCTCACCTACCACAAAAAGCTGCCTCATATCCACCACAATACGAAACAGCCCCTCTATATCCTTTAATACTATAATTTCCAATCTATTTATTCAGCAGCTTCCCTAAAAGCCCTAACCCGCTCTGCTACATCATCACAATTAAAGATAGCTGACCCTGCAACTATTACATTGGCACCAGCATCCACTATGGACTTTACATTATCAAGGGTTACACCACCATCAACCTGAATATCACATCTAAGCCCTCTACCACATATCACATCCCGTAATGCATTAATCTTATGAAGCGCAGATGGTATAAATGACTGTCCACCAAATCCAGGATTAACAGACATCACAAGTACCATATCCAGCTCATCAATGACATACTCAATGGCACTAATTGGCGTAGCAGGATTCAATGAAACCCCTGCTTTTAAACCGTAACTCTTAATAAGAGACACGGTACTATGCAGATGCTTACAAGCCTCAGCATGAACTGTAATAATATCTGCTCCTGCATCTTTGAAAGCCTCAATATATCGACTTGGCTCTTCTATCATCAAATGTACATCAAAAACCTTATTCGTATAACCACGAATACTTTTAATCACAGGCATACCAAATGATATATTCGGTACAAACATGCCATCCATAACATCAATATGAATATACTCACAGCCTGCTTCATCAATCATCTTAATATCTTGTCCTAAGTTTGCAAAGTCTGCTGATAATATAGAAGGTGCTAATTTAATCATGTTTACCATCTCCTTATGTCCTTTAATTCTTCATATAGTAGTGTATAACTTCTGTAACGTGATTCACTAATGTCACCCGATTGTACTGCATCTTTCACAGCACAACTTGGTTCACTCATGTGATTACATCCACCAAATTTACATCCGTCTTTATACCGATCAAATTCTATGAAATAATCTTTTAATTCATCTTTATCCATATCTTCTATCAATAAGGAACTAAAGCCTGGTGTATCCACCACATAACTGTCCTTTTGAAAGGCTAGTAATGATGCATGTCTTGTGGTATGTTTACCTCTTTTAATTTTGCGACTGACTTCCCCAATCTCAAGCAATTCCTCAGATTGAATAAGGTTCAGTATAGAGGACTTACCTACCCCCGATGGACCAGCAAAAACCGTTGTTTTATTTAATAAAATCTCTTTTAATGGCGATATGCCACTATCTTCTACAGCACTGGTTAACATCACGTTGTACCCTGTAGTGATATAGATGTTTTTAATCGCATCTACTTCCTCATTGGATAGTGTGTCAATCTTATTAAAGCAAATAATAGGTTTTACCTTTTGCCTCTCCGCCATAATGAGGAATCGATCTAATAAGTTAAAACTAGGCTTAGGATTCTCTACAGCAAATACAATAACAGCTTGGTCAATATTGGCTACTGTTGGTCTAATTAAACTATTTCTTCTAGGTAAGATCTCAATCATGTTGCCTAACTTTTCTTCTTCATCTAATATGGCTATTTCTACATTATCACCAATAAGAGGTTTTATTTTTTTATTACGAAAAATACCTCTAGCTTTACATTCGTATACACCACTGTCTGGTGTGTGTATATAGTAAAACCCTGCGATACCTTTGACGATTTTTCCTATCATTCACTGGCCTCCTTGGTAAAAACAAATGGATATTCAAATTGGAGCACATCATCAAGATATGCCTTAATAACTGCATCCCCTTCTCCAGTAACTGTTACACTAAGTGGGAAGTCTTCATATTTTACTAATTTCTTAAAGACAACACTTTCAGCGCCTTTATTTACTAGGATAAGCTTTACATTACCTTCTGTCTGACCTGTTGCAAGCATATCTGGTACAGTGACTGTCTCATAAAATATAATTTTTTTACCTAAACTAATGACCACATCAATCTCATAATCTTCTTTTACTTGCTCATCTTCTTTAACGTTCTGACTAATGATGATACCTTCTTCAATGGTATCATGATGAATATACGTAACAGCACCTATTTTCAAGTTTTTATCTGCTAATTTACTTTCAGCTTTACTTTTCGTTAAGCCTTCAATCTTGGGAACAGACACCTCTTTTTCTTTTTTACCGTTACTTACATAGATCGAAACCTCTTCATTCTTTTTAAGTTTTGTTCCAGCTATGGGACTTTGTCTAATAACGCTACCTGTATCAACGATATCATGATACTCTGTAATGATTTTTGATTTTAAATTAGCCTCACGAATCCTACTCTGTGCTGTTGTAAACTTAAAATTGGTTACATCTGGTACTGAAAAAGTAGGTGGTCCTTCACTAACTGTAATCGTTATCACTTGGTTTTTGTCTACTAAGGTTTCTTCAGCAGGCTCTTGGTCAATCACTTCATCCAAAGCAAAATTCTCATCAGGTCGTTTTTCCTTGATATACAACGTCAATTTATTTTCTTCTAATATTGCTCGAGCCTTGGATACTTCAATACCTTGTATAGCGGGAACACTTATTTTCACAGGTGGTGCAATTTTATCTTTTAATCCATTATATAATAAGAAAGATACGATGGAGACAAAGACTATTGCTGATACAATTCCCATGTATACAACAATCTTCTCAATCATAGACTTTGGTCCCACTTCTTCTTTTCTTTTTTCTTTTACCTTCTCTTCTTCACTCCATATTTTCATCATATCCTGATCGGACATAAAAAGTGTTGGGGCATCATCATCAATAGCACGAATATTAACAAAATTATCCTCTGGTGCTAGATTAGCCTTCTTAAGGTCAGTCATTAACTCTCCTGCACTAGCATACCTGAATTCTGCTTTTTTAAGGGTTGCTTTTATAATAATGGATTCAAGACATTTTCCAATATCAGCGTTTTTTTCACTGGGTTTTGGTAAGTCTTCATGAATATGTTGTAAAGCTACAGAAACAGGGCTCTCCGCTTGATAAGGCAACTTTCCTGTTGCCATTTCATACATGGTTATGCCAAGTGAATATAGGTCACTCTTCTCATCACTAAATCCACCTCTTGCTTGTTCTGGCGATATATAATGCACAGAACCACTGGCATTATTAGGTACAACAATCGTTGTATCCGTTGATACTCTAGCGATACCAAAATCAGCTACTTTCGCAATACCATCTTTTGTTATCATGATATTCTGCGGTTTGATATCTCTATGTATGATATGGTTTTCATGGGCATGTTCTAGAGCTGAAGCAATTGATGCAGCAATTTTAATTGTTTCAGTATCGGATAATGGTGCATTATTTTTAATATACTCTTTAAGGGTAATACCTTCTAGTAATTCCATAACAATATAATAGATTTTTTTATCATTACCTACATCATATATGTTGACAATATTATGATGGGATAAGCTAGCAGCGGATTGTGCTTCCACTTTGAACCGTCTAACAAATTCTTCATCCGTACAATATTCATCTCTAAGGACTTTGACAGCTACAAATCGCTCTAGTTTATTACATTTTGCTTTATATACAATCGACATTCCGCCTGATCCAATTTTTTCTACTATTTCATAACGACCGCTTAATACTACTCCTGATTGCAACATCTGATCTCACCTCATTCCCCTTTTATTAGAACAGCTGCTATGTTATCTGTTCCACCGTTGTTCAGTGCAAGTTCTATTAATTCATCCAGTTTATCTTCCAACTTCATGTCTGACTCAACAACATGTAGAATTTTATCATCTTCTAGCATATTGGTCAAACCATCTGAACACATGAGTATAAATTCGTCATTCGAAACGTTCAGGGTAAATATATCACATTCTACGGTTTCGTCTACCCCAACAGCTCTGGTTATAATATTTTTATTAGGGTGATTCCGTTCTTGTCCTCTTGTTAATTCACCACTTTTAATCATTTCTTGTACTAAAGAATGATCTTCTGTAATCTGATTAATGGTGTCGTTAATTAAATACAATCGACTATCGCCTACATTGGCCACATAGAGACAATTATCTTTTATGGAGCTTACAATAAAAGTTGTGCCCATTCCATGGTAACTTTCATTGGATAATGATTTTTTGTATATAAAATCATTTATGTAATGTATGCCGGCAGTAAAAGCATCTTTTACACCATCATGTTGATGTGTCTTCGTATAATTCAAAAATTCTTCTACAGCACACATCGAAGCATATTCGCCTGCTTTATGCCCTCCCATTCCATCAGCAATAATGTAAAGATTAGGGAGGTTGCCAATCGTTTCATTAGAAATATAAAAACTATCTTGATTAATACTTCTAATTTTTCCCTTATGGGTCCTTCCAATAGCTTTCATAGGGCCTCCTATTTATTCATTTTCTCTTTTATTTTGAGTCTTATCTTTCGTATATGTTCTTCTTAGTTGACCGCATGCTGCATCAATATCAGTTCCCAGTTCACGTCGAATAGTGGCATTAATGTGTCGCTTTACTAAAGTATTTTTAAACACTTCTATTGCGTCATGACTGCTATGTCGATAATCTCTTTCCTCAATGGCGTTAACTGGTATAAGATTAACATGGCATAAGATACCTTTCAATACACTTGCTAACTTAATAGCACATTCTTTTGAATCATTAACACCTTTTACTAAACTATATTCAAATGTTATACGTCTCTTTGTTTTATGGACATAGTCCTTACAAGCTTGGATGAGATTCTGATAATCATACCTATTGGCTACAGGCATCATAGTCTTTCGTATCTCATTATTAGGAGCATGTAAAGATATAGCCAAGGTAATCTTTAAGTCTTCTTCTGCTAAATCATAGATTTTATCTATTATACCACAAGTAGATACCGTTATATTTCTCTGACTAATATCCATACCTTCTTTGCTTGTCACAATACGTATAAAAGCCAATAATGGGTCATAATTATCTAACGGTTCTCCTGTACCCATCACAACTATATTGGATATCCTCTCACCACTTAGTCGGTTAATGGCATATACCTGACCAAGCATCTCAGAAGCACGTAATTGTCTTTCCAAACCTCCAATAGTGGATGCACAAAAATGACATCCCATACGGCACCCAACTTGTGACGAAATACAGACTGAGTTTCCATGTTTGTATGTCATAAAAACACTTTCAACCACATGTCCATCATGTAATCTTAAGAGATACTTAATGGTACCATCTTTTGATTCCAACTGCCTAATGGCTTGTAACTGAACCAAAACACATTGTTCTTCTAATTTATATTGTAAAGCCTGTGATACGTTGGTCATTTCCTGAAAAGATGTCACACGCTTTTCATGTAACCAACTGTATATTTGCTTGGCTCTAAATTTCTTCTCATCCATTGAAACCAACAAGGTTTCAAGTTCATCTAATGATAAGGATAATATATCTACCTTATTAGCCACTATCTGCATATTCTCATTCATATTTCTCTACTTCGCTCTCTTTTTCAACTTGGCTATAAAAAAGCCATCTGTATGATGAAACCCAGGTAACAATTGAATCATTCCTTTTTCATCTTCGTCTAAATGCTCAGGTAATTCGTTCTGTATCGTTACTAAATCAAATGGGTAATTGTTGGTAAACCATTTCACATTATCTATGTTCTCTTCCGGGTTAACGGTACACGTACTATACATAAGTATACCTTCTGGTTTTACATACTGCTGTACAACTTTTAATATATCTTTTTGAAGACTCACTAATTGCTGAATACCTTCTTCATGTATATTATAACGTATATCAGGTTTCTTACGTATAATGCCAAGTCCTGAACATGGTGCATCGACTAATACAATATCTGCCTTACTTACCAAACTTTTATCTATCTCTAATGCATTATACGCCTGTATCTCTACATTTTTCAAGTGTAATCTTTTAACATTTTGCTCTATAAGGTCTAATTTCCTAGGGTATAGGTCTCTTGAAATAACCTGTCCTGTCTGTTGCATAAGCTCTGCAACATGGGTACTTTTCCCACCTGGTGCAGCACAAACATCAATAATTAGTTGTCCCGCTTTTGGATTTGCAAGATGACCAACTAACATAGAACTTTCATCTTGCACTGAAAATTTACCCTCTTTGAAAGCATCAATAGCTCTTATGTTATCATAATGTTTTATATGAAAAGCATAGTCGAGTATATAGCCATCTTCTACTGTAATTCCTTCTGCTTCCAACTCTTTTTTTAACCCATCAACAGTCACTATTGTTGTATTACAACGGATAGATGTATCGACTGTTTTGTTACTATTCTCACACATATTTTTAACGACTTCATAAGGATAATGTTTTAACCATAATTCTATTAACCATATAGGAAAAGAATACATAATGGATAAGTACTGTAGAGGGTCTTTATCCTCATTAGGGTATACCACATCATCAAGTTTCCTGGTTATATTCCTTAACACACCGTTAACAAATCCTGATAATTGATGAAACTTTCTTTTTTTTGTTAGTTTGACAGCTTCATTACAAATAGCTGATATTGGTACTTTATCCATATATTTAATTTGGTATACGGCTAATCTGAGAATATATAAAATTATTTTTTTCATCTTTCTTGTCTTAGTCTTGGAAAATTGATTGATGATATAATCAATTGTCATCACATGTTCCACTGTTCCTTCAACTAGCCTGGTTATAAAAGCTCTATCTTGCTTTGATAGTTGCTTTTGTCTATTGAAATATTGGTCTATAGCTATATTGGTATATGCTTGGTCCTCGAAAATACTCTGTAGTATCGTAAGGGCAATATTTCTTGTATTGACTTGTGTTGTATTTTGCTGCTGATTTGTCATAGTTTCTCCCTACTCATTAGCATCGTCTTCCAAGCATTTCTCCTACTTCTAAATCATAACCTCGAAGAAAAGCACCTGCTGCCATTCGCTTCTTGCCTTGTAATTGGATTTCATTCAATAATAAACTCTTCTGTCCGCATTTTATAATAAAACCTTCTTTGGTAATCTTAACGATCTCACCTGGCGCTCCAACTAATTTTTCCTCTATCACAGTTGCGGACCAAATTTTTAAGATTTTACTACCAAGGTAAGTATATGCACTTGGCCAAGGATTAAGCCCTCTTACAAGTAATTCAATCTGGGTTGCATCTTTCTCCCAATCAATGTTACCTAAGCTTTTCTCTAACATTGGGGCATAATTGGAGAGACTATCATCTTGTTTTTCTCTAGGTGCAGTATTATCTTGCACTTCTTCCAAGGTTTTCATTAATAATTTTGCACCAGCGACAGATAATTTATCATGCAATGAACCGCCTGTATCGGTATCTTCAATTTTAACCTCTTGCTTATGAATCATATCACCTGTATCAATACCTGCATCCATATACATGGTCGTAATCCCTGTCTCAGACTCACCATTAATAATAGACCATTGAATGGGTCCTGCACCTCTATATTTAGGTAATAGAGAAGCATGAATATTAATACAGCCATACTTAGGTATATCTAAAATACGCTTTGGAAGTATCTGACCAAAAGCAATAACCACCATCACATCTGGGTTAATCTCTTCCATGGTCTTCATGAAATCTTCTTCTCTTAATTTCTTCGGTTGATACACATCAATATGATGAGCAATAGCAACTTCTTTTATAGGTGTACAAACCACCTTATTCCCTCTGCCTTTAGGCTTATCTGGTTTTGTTACAACAGCAACAACTTCATGTTCTGAATCAATTAACTCCTGTAATGTTGGCACTGAAAAATCAGGAGTTCCCATAAATACAATCTTCAAAAGATCAACTCCTTTATTCTTCTTCTATATTCTCAGCTATGTCAATAAATAATTGCCCATTAAGATGATCTATCTCATGACATAATGCTATGGCTAATAATTCTGTTCCTTCAACAAAGAACTCATCACCTTCTATGTTTTGCGCTTTTGCTTTGACATAAGTTGGTCGCTTAACTTCTCCCGCTTTTCCTGGAACACTCAGACAAGCTTCTAGATTCGTCTGCTCCCCTTCTGTTTCTACAATCTCTGGGTTAATCAGCACTAATGGACCTTCCCCTACATTTATAACCACAATACGTTTTAGGATACCTACCTGTGGTGCAGCCAATCCTACACCGCTAGCATGTTCCATGGTTTCTAACATATCTTCCACGAGTATTTTAACATGACGCGTAATTTGCGTAATTTCTCTGGATCGTTTTCTTAAAATCTCATCGCCTTCTGTTCTAATTTGTCTTAATGCCATTAAAAATCACTCCTTATAATATCGTTAATATGAAATTAACGGATTCATATCACTTTGAATGTTAATATCATTATATTTAGCATGTAATCGATGCATATATTTATTAAAAAAAGCAGTTAAAGTCTTGTACTCCTTGGTTTTTAATAAGATAACACGTCGATATGTATTATTCATTTTGGATATGTTGGCAGGTGACGGTCCAATAACTTCTATGTCAAGTCCTGGTGCCACTAACCCAATATCTCTAGCTAACTCAAAAGAACGCGTAATCAGTTCTTTTTCTTTCTTTGATTGAAGTACCATTACTAATAAATTAGAAAATGGTGGATAACTCATTAATTTTCGATACATAACTTCCGCTTCATAAAACCCTTCATAATCTTGCTCTTTGGAACAGGTAATACTGTAATGATCTGGTGTATAGGATTGTATGATTGCTCTTCCTTGCCAGATGCTTCGTCCTGCTCTTCCTGTTACCTGCGTCAATAATTGAAAGGTTCGTTCAGAAGCTCTAAAATCACTCATGTACAGGGATAAATCAGCAGCTAGAACACCAACTAATGTCACCTTAGGAAAATCATGTCCCTTAGCAATCATCTGTGTGCCAATGAGAATATCTGCTTCTCCCCGTCTGAAACTGCCTAACAGCTTATCATAACTATGTTTTTTTGAAGTTGTATCAAAATCCATCCTAAGCAACCTGGCCTGTGGAAATTCTTTCTTCGTTAAAGCTTCTACTTGCTGGGTACCAATACCAAATTGTTTAATGTATTTTGACTCACACGTTGGGCATTTTTTTACCATATTAATGGTTTTACCACAATAATGGCATACTAATTTTTCGCCTGTTGCATGATACGTATAGGGTATATCGCAATGATCACATTTTACCACATAACCACATTGTCTGCAGGAAACAAATCTAGAATACCCTCTTCGATTAAGAAAAAGAATAATTTGCTCATTTTTCTCAAGTTTATCCATTATCTCTCTTTTTAATTCTTGACTAAAAATGGATTTATTACCATTAGCTAGTTCTTCTCGCATATCCACAATATCCACTTGCAATGGATGGGTTGTAGCCGCTTTTTCTTTTATGGTTACTAAGGTATAATCACCTTGTTTCGCCATATAGTAGCTTTCTAAGCAAGGTGTAGCAGATCCAAGCACTACTGTAGCACCGGTCATTTCACCTCTCTTAATTGCTACCTCTCTCGCATGATATTTAGGCGAGGTTTCTGATTTGTATGTCATTTCATGTTCTTCATCAATGATGATTATACCTAATTGATTAAAAGGTGTAAAGACTGCTGATCTTGGTCCAATCATAATATCAATATCGCCTTCAGTAGCTCTTCGCCACTGGTCATATCGTTCTCCCTGTGACAACTTACTGTGCATAACCCCCACCCGTTGACCGAATCTGGCTATGAATCTTCTCACCGTTTGAGGTGTAAGTGCAATTTCTGGTATGAGTACAATCGCTTGTTGACCTTTAGCAATAACCTTTTCAATAATTTGCATATACACTTCTGTTTTCCCACTACCTGTAATGCCATGTATAAGAAAGATATTATTTTCTTGATCTAATTGATTACTTATCTGGTCAATAATTATCTGCTGTTCCTTATTAGCTCTTATCTTCTCAGTTCGCTTGATATCCATCCCATAGGGATTTCTAAATATTTCCTGAGCAATAATTTGAATAATACCCTTTTTCTCTAAGTTCTTCAGTACGTCTGCGGATATTTTTATATCCTTCATCATCTGTACTTGCATAACTTTATCATGATCCAAGAGATACTTACCTGCTCGACACAGAGCATGGTACTTTCTCTGTTCCCATGCAACCATAAACTTTCGCAAAGTTTCTTGATCCACTAGGCGAATAATTTCTTTATTCACTTTTTCATTTACCTTACGATTAACAGGTAAAAGTGCTCGTAGTGCAGATCTTACTGTACACCCATACCGCTCTTTCATCCAAGCTGCAAGACTTATTAAATGAGATTCTATGGATATACTATTAGAAGCTATACTTATTATTTCTTTAATCTTAGCCACATCATAATCTGTTGTATCAGATAAGCCAATGACATAACCTTTTATATGTTTATTACCTTTTCCAAAAGGTACGGTTACAACCATACCCACATCTATTTTATTTAATAAACTTGTAGGAATACGATATTGAAATATTCGGTCTAAGCTTGAGTGTGAAATATCCACAATAATATCTACATATATTTTCATAAAATCTATCCCTTTTTCATCCGTTGATTATGCCACAAAACCTTTCAAAGTGGGAAACATCCTTATATGTCATGGTTAATCATTATCTTTTATTATACCACATGAATAGATAGATAGGCAATGGATGAAGTTTAGTACTAAAACAACTGAAACGAGGGGTATTCCCCCTCGTTAGTTGTTTGATACAATATCGATTTTTCCTTCATATAATTCATTAACTGCGTTTGATAATGGTTTCGTGTATATTTCTTCTGTTAACACATCATCACCACCAATAATCTCTCTTGCTCTTTTTGATGACGCGATAACAATTGAGTACCTGCTCTTTAATTTTTCCTCATCACTGCCCATGCGCTCATTAATAGTTGCCATTAAATCGGTATAAGATGGATGTAACATCTAAACCTCTCCTTTCAATAGTTCCTCAAATTCATTTCTTAATTGATGTATAAGCTCTTTATTTCTTTTTGATACTTTATGTTCAGCATGTATAATTGCCTGAATATCGTCAACACATTGGACTATTTTATCATTTACAACAAGATAATCATATCGATCCATAACTGCTGTTTCTTCATAGGAGCGATTTAATCGTTTGTTGATGATGTCTTGACTCTCTGTTCCTCTGCCTTCCAATCTAGCCTTAAGATCACGCGCTTTTGGGGCTGTGATAAACACTAATACGGAATCTGGATACTGCTCTTTTACATTTAGAGCTCCTTGCATCTCAATCTCTAGAATGACATCCTTACCTTGTGCCATTTGCTCTTCAACAAACTGCTTAGGTGTTCCATAATAATTTTCACAGTAGCATGCCCATTCAATTAAAGCATTATTAGCAATCATGCTTTCAAATCGATCACGGCTCTCAAAGAAATACTCTCTTCCATGTGCCTCATATTCTCTAGCTGGACGTGTCGTAGCTGATATGGATAATGTATAGTCACCTTTTTTCATAAGTTCTTTTACTACAGTTCCTTTACCAGCTCCAGAAAAGCCTGATATAATAATGAGTATACCCTTTTTTTTCATTTCATCACCTATATACTATATTCTTATACGATTAATACAAAAAAAGCATATGCGTGCGCCTACTTGTATCTTGTATAGCAATTCGTCACACTTACTTTTTATGACATAATCTCATATCTAAACCCATGATTATATATATGCCATCTTCATGATATTTATTATGCCATATCCATGGTGTTCTCCTTCATTAAACGATGCCCTACTGTTTCAGGTAATATAGCGGATAATAAAATTTGACCATTATCCATGATGATGACAGCTCGTGTTTTTCTCCCATAAGTAGCATCAATTAATTTCCCTTCTTCACGGGCATTTTGAACTACTCTTTTAATAGGAGCCGATTCTGGACTAAGTACTGCTATTATTCTATTTGCAAAAGCAATATTTCCAAAACCTATGTTAACCATCTGCACCATCATCTATCACTCCTCATCGTGTTATTCAATATTCTGAATCTGTTCACGTATTTTCTCAATGACTGTTTTAAGTTCTAGTCCATGTTCGGATATACTAATATCATTAGACTTGGATAGAATCGTATTAGACTCTCGATTCATTTCTTGTAGAAGAAAATCTAGTTTTCGTCCAATGGGTATATCCATGTTTAAGGTTTGTTGCATATGTTTTACATGACTCTCAAGACGAACAATTTCTTCATCAACACAACATTTATCAGCAAAGATAGCTACTTCAACAGCTAATCTAGCCTCATCTATTGTACTACTTAATAAATCATTTATTCGATTTTCAAGCTTTTCCTTATATTCCATAGTGACATAAGGTGCTCTTTCTTTAATATGGCTAACTAGTGTGCCTATGGCATCTAATTTACCTATAATATCTTGCTTTAATAGCTCACCTTCTGTTTTCCTAGTAGCTATTAGCTTATCAACGGCTATAGACAAAGCTTCTTTTAAGATACCCCATAGTAAATTTTCATCAACTTCATGTTCTTCTATCTTAATGACTTCTGGATATCTTGTGATATGGGAGACTTTTATGTCATTGTCAAGTTCAAATTTCTTACTGATATTTTGGAAATATTTTAAATATTGAGCAATTAAATCTTCGTTAACTTTGATGCATTCATTACCTTCTGAGTGGTCCTCATAAGAAACATAGATATCTACTTTTCCTCTTGATACTCTTTTTTTAACATAACTTCTAATTAGATTCTCTAAAAAACTTATGCGTTTTGGCATTCTAATGTTAATATCACAATATCGATGATTCACTGATTTTAATTCTACAGTCATCTTAATATCATCCGATACATGTTCGCCTCTTCCGAAGCCTGTCATACTTTTTACCATATAATCACTCATTTCTTTATTTGTGACATGACTTTGTTAGCTTTCAAGGACAAAGTCACAACAAAGTGTGACATTCATTTTCACACTTATCCTGATGGTATTATACCTTACTCTATATAGCAAGTCAACTGATGTTCCAGGTCATAGAGAAATTATTATGTTATTTCTTCTAAGAGAATTCCTATCACTCATTAAGTATCAAAAGAAACTCAACCTAAAATAAATATTAGGTTAAGCCATAATGTTTTACTGCCAACATATTGTTAGTTGATATAAGCTTAACCTAATATAGGATTATTCCACAAAAATTAAGAATGACGAAATTTCTGTATCTCTCATTTATTTGGTATTAAATTGACTCTCATGCTTCTTGAAGAAATCTATTCTTGGTTCCAGATACTTCAATCCATGGGTAGATGCATCATCTATAAATGTACTAATCGGTTGAAAAATGAAATCCCAGCTCCAAATTTTTTCATTAACCTGCAAATAATCTCTCACCATATCACAACTGCTTGGCGCTATTGGATGGATTAATGTGAGAGCTGTTCTTACACCATGGAATGCGTCAACAAGTACTTGCTTTCTAAGCTCATGATCTTCTTCTGTATCTGCTTTTTTCATTTGATTAACCCAATATTTATTAAGCTTACGAATATAACTATCAAGAACGTATACAATACGATGGAAGTCATGATTATACATATGCATCTCGTAATTAAGAATAGCATCCTTAGATAAGTTAAGGATTTCTTCTCCTACTTCACCTTCAGGTATCTTCGTATCAAAATACTTCTGAGCTGTGTAGAAACAAGATCGTACCAAGCGATTAAACACATTGGTTAACAAGTTACCATCTTTTAATACCGTATCTGGACCTTGTCTCTCTTCTTCAGGCATATATACCTGTGGCATAAAACTGACACTCTTCTTAGCAAGCCCTAAGCTTAAGAAATGCATTCTTAACTGTTCTGCTGTATAGTACTGTAAGAGTTCTTCTGCCATTGGTGGCTTAATATCACTACTACTACTAGCTTTCTTATCCATAAATAAGACGTGATTATTGGGTACTAAATGTGGTAAATTAACATGTTCCCAATCAACCTCATCCTTACTACCAATTCCTAGTAAGCTTAAGCCCATTGCCATTTCTGCTATACCATAGAAATAAATATTATCTTCACCAATAAACTGATATACTTTAGCATCTTCAGACTGCCACCACTTTGTCCACTCATCAGCATCCTTGCCAATGGATTCTAGATATGTTTTTGTAAAGGAAATAGGTGCCCATAAGGATTCAGGCCATACCCAAAAAGTTAAATCATCAAGTCCTTCCTTTTCTGGTACTTTGATGCCCCAATCAATATTACCCGATAATCTAAATGGTACAAGGGTCTTACCTGTTCTAAAACGCAGCCCCATGTCATCTAATACTTCACGTGCTTTGTCACGGTCATCTAGGTTATCAAATATAAATGTAATGGATGGTTTTTTTGGCTCATCAATAATCGTATGTTTTGGTAATTTAGCTTGTAAGCTCTCCACACCCTCTTCTAATTGTTTACGTTGCACATAGATAATAGGTTGCTTAAGGAACTCTTCTACTGTCTTGATAAGATATTTTCTTGCATTGGAATGTTGTTTCAAATAATCTGTATGGCCTTTTAAAGCCTCAGTATAATCATCCAATTTATAATACCAGTTGGTCACATCTCGCAGTTCCGGTTTCTTCCCTGATAAAGTACTTTTAGGGTCAATTAATTCACTTGGCATATACATATGCCCAAGTGCGCATTCATCGGCATATGCCTTATCTGACTGACATCCATCAATGGGACATTTACCCACTACTTGGCGACCATTCAATAATATCTTGAAATCTGGATCATAGAACTGTGGTGTTGACATCTTTACAAGATAACCAGCTTCATATAATTGATTAAACACCTTTTCAGAGACCTCTTTATGAATCTCTCCTGCTCGATCAAGTCCAGATGCTGCGTAGAGATTAAGACTCATATCGAATTGATTAAGAACGTCTTTTTGTTTTTCATAGTTCTTTCTTACATAATCTTCTATAGAACCTCCTATTTTACCCTCTTCAACAAGATTACGATAACTAGCTGCTATTGGGGAACCATAACAGTCTGTACCTGATACAAAGATAACATTCTCATTACCAATTCTATCTCTTAAGAATCTAGTATAGGTATCCGCGTGAACAAAAAGTCCACCAACATGACCAAAATGTAATTCTTTGTTACCATAAGGCATACCTGCTGTTACAACAGCTCTTTTTGGAAATTCAGGTCTTTTTCTTTCTCTCATGGGTTTAGCTCCTTATATTATATTTTCATACATTCTTTCAATATCCTTATCCATTATAGAAAAGATCTTGATTTTTATATGTAGGAGAATTTTACATATAAAAAAAACACCTCCTACAATTAACTGTAGGGGCGAATTCTATCGCGGTACCACCCTATTTTATTAGTATGTCACCATACTAATCTCATCAAGTACATCCATACTATCGTTCTGTAACGTGAACAAACGTCATAGCATCACTTATAACATAAGATCCGTATGCAGCTCCGAGGCTTGTTTCATCATCTTCCAACTATTCCATCTCAGCAACAGGAACTCTCTGTTAGTTTTCCCATGACTACTCTTCTCTTCATTGCCTTTATTTTTTACAAGTATATTAAATAATAATCTATTTGTCAAGGCATCTTATTTTTTATTTTCAAACCACCGGATCTACATCACTAACATAATGGTTCCTGTAACAGTAACAAAACTTAATAGAGTTGTAATAAGTACAGCTTGTGCTGCATACGTGGCATCACCATCGAATTCAATGGATAATAACACACTGTTTACTGCTGTAGGTGCTGACGCACCTATAATGAGCACTTGTGCCATTGTCCCTTCAATTCCAAATGCATATACGAGAGCAAATGCTAATAAAGGTGATAGGATTAGACGCATAATGGCTGCAATGGATATGGTTTGATCTCTGAAATCGAACTTGGTTTCAGCAAGTTGAGCCCCTAATGTAAATAGTGCAAGAGGCACAACACCACTTCCCATAATATTTAAAGTCGTCACGATGGGTTCCGGTACACTGATATGCATATACTTGAAGATAAAGCCTAACCCAATGGTATAAATCATCGGCAGCTTAAGGATTTTAAGCAGGGCTTCTTTGCTGGTATAAGTACCACTACTTGCATTGTATAAACCTACTGTGTTCAATAAAATATTGGTATTTAATAAAACAATCATATGTATAGATAACGCTAATTCTGAACCGGATTTTAAATACAATAATGTGATTAAGGGTATCCCATAATTCCCTTGATTTCTAAGTGTAACAGCATTAACAAAAGCCTTCTCTTTTTTCTTAGGTAACTTTAATCCTTTACCAACACCTGTAGCAATCACCATAAGAATAATGAATAACGCAATGGTAAATCCACTGATTTGGAGTATATAATCACCACTCAGGGCACTTGTATAAAATTTCATAAAGATGAGAGCTGGTATAAACGCATAAATCTGTACCCTTGATAAACTCCTAATATCAAATTTCAACTTCTTCTGTAACATAAAACCGACAGCTATCTGTACAAAAATCGGTAATAAGATGGATGATATAATTGTCATACTCGTCATAAGGTTTACTCCTTTAACACTTTGTTGTCATAAGCGAATAGGGTTATGTCATATTGTTTTCTATCCATATTACATCGTAAAGAGCATCATCATACTCACAATAATTGCTACAGCACACCCTATATATCCGCCTATCTTTGCAGTCATTTAATAGAACTCTGAGGGTTCAGCATTATCAACATACAAACCGTGTTTCAAATAAAATAAGAGCTCTGGTTTGCGTATATTAAGTATACTTAGGGATCCAATTAAAATTGGTGCAAGTATCATCCATATGGTTTCTCCAAAATCCATATCCATTCTACGAGCTTTGATAAATATTGCAATAAAAATCACACCCATGACTAGAATCATTGCTAAGATTGATATGTTTCTCTTTAATTCCTTTTTCCGATCAAGTCTACTAACAACCTTAATATAGTCTACATTTTTTGTTAATTCACACCCTGTTAACGAAAAACTACAATGCTTACATATAGACGCTGTTAAGTGATTCAATTCACCACATGAACCACATATTTTCTTTTGATCAAAAGGCATTTTTTCTCTTTTGTTAGTATGTTTTGCCCTTTGTTCTATATAATCATATTGTGTTTTGGCTATGAAAGCGCCACAATTTTTACAATTTCTAATATTGGGTTCTAGTTTTTCATGACATTTAGGACACAATTTATCCTCTAATATTGCTCTCTTGTTATTCATATAACCACCCTCATTTAACTAAATCTTACCTTCTCAATAAATACAACCTTAAGATAATTACCTTCACTGAAGTTTTGATTAATTCTAAAGTCATAAGGTAACGTGAATTCCTCTACTATTTTATATTGAGCATTAGTTTCTCTAAAAGCTTGATGGATCATATCCTTAAACCGTTGCATATTAAAATTACTGCAATTGGTTGAAGCGACAATGATACCTTGTTCCTTGGTTATGGCAATGGTTTGTTTCAATAAATCTGTATAATCCTTAGACGCACTAAATATAAACTTCTTAGATTTTGCAAAACTAGGTGGATCTAAAATCACCATATCAAAAAGAAGTTTCTTTTTTACAGCATACTTGAAATAATTAAACACATCTTCAACGATAATATCTTGTCCATCTGGATTAACATCATTGATCTCAAATTGCTCTTTTGTTTTATGCCGACTTCTATTAGCCAAGTCAACACTTGTTGTTTTCTCGGCACCTCCTAATGCTGCAAATACAGAAAATGCACCTGTATAAGAAAAAGTATTAAGCACTTTTTTTCCCATAGTATATTTATCTCGAATTGCTTGTCTACTATCACGTTGATCTAGAAAAAAGCCTACCATTGCCCCTTCATTTAGATAAACGGCAAAGTTCACGCCATTTTCCTTAACAACAATAGGAAAATCTGCTCTTTCACCACAAACAAAATCATCATCATCAATGTATTTACCACCAGTATTAAATCGCTTCTTCTCATAAATACCTTTATAAACAACAAGATCTTTTAAAGCCTCTAGGATATCCTCCCAAAAGGCGTAAATACCTTCGCTATACCAATTAATAAGATAATACCCAGCATAATAATCAATGGTAATACCACCGATGCCGTCACCTTCACCATTAAATACTCTAAAAGCAGTGGTATCTTCTTGTAGAAACATTTTTTCTCGATAAGTAATAGCTTCCTTTATCTTATCCTTAAAAAAGTCTCTATCAATGGGTTTGTGCTCCTTATAATGAAGTACCCATCCATTGCCTTTATTTTGTTTTCCATAGTACCCTTTAGCAATAAAACGATTATGTTCATCCACTAACTTAAGAATCATACCTTCTTCTTTTAACTTGTTATTATCTATTAAAGCATCCTTCTCAATTAATGGATAACCTTTTCTTAACTTGTTCACATAATTCCTCTTAACTCTTATTATTGTTTCTATCATGGGATGTCTGCCTACCTCTTTTAGATTAAAATTTCATGTTTAAAATATTATATCATAAACTAGGGGTCCTATCATTATTTTCTAAGACAATAGGTTGTTTCTTATTATCCAATACCTTTATTATGCTTTTTTAATCCCATCAAAACAACACTTCTTCATAAAAAGCATTCTAAAATTCAAAAACGAAACCTAACTTTCTATCAAGTAAAGAGGCTCTACCTCGTCTTCCATAGGAAGTTTTAGTCGTTAGGAACGTTTCACAAAGGCATATGAAAATGTTTCTATTCCATATGCTCAAAAGTAGTGCTTTCCTATAAGATTAGAAAAGGCTATACCCCTTAAGATATAGCCTTCTTCATTATGCTCTTTCTTTAATCTTTCTATATGCTCTGTAATCTGTGATATTTTTATAAGCAGGTCGAATAATACGATTAGCCCCATAGAATTCTTCTATACGATGGGCACACCATCCGCCAATCCTTGCAATGGCAAAAATAGGTGTATACAACTCTGGTGGAATTTGAAGCATGCTGTACACAAAACCTGAGTAGAAATCCACGTTAGCACATATATCTTTTGTAGAACCTTTTACCTTGGCAAATACCTCTGGAGCAAGTTTTTCTATAATTTCATAGAGTCTGAACTCTTTCATCATATCTTTTTCAATAGCTAGTGCGTGGGCTTTTTTCTTAAGCATAACAGCTCTAGGATCAGATAAAGTATAGATTGCATGACCCATACCATATATTAAACCTGAATGATCATTAGCTTCTTTGTTAAGGATCTTGGTTAGATAGCTTTCGATCTCAACTTCATCTTCCCAATCGCTCACATTCGCTTTGATTTCATCCATCATCTGTCTCACCTTATTATTTGCACCACCATGCTTAGGTCCTTTTAATGAACCTATTGCAGCAGCGATGGCAGAATAAGTATCTGTACCTGATGATGATACCACTCTTGTTGTAAAAGCTGAGTTATTACCACCGCCATGCTCTGCATGTAATACAAGGCATAGATCTAGTAATTCAGCTTCTGACTTGGAAAAACTATTGTCCATACGTAACATATGCAAGAAGTTTTCAGCCGTACTAAGATGTGTTGTTGCATTATGTATATAAAGACTCTGGTCACCATAATAATGTGATTTTGCTTGAAATGCATAAGCCACTAAAATTGGAAATCTAGCAATGAGTTGAATGCATTGTCGTAGCATATTATCGATACATGTATCGTCCGGCTCTTCATCATATGAATATGTTGCAAGAACACTACGTGCTAATTTATTCATAATATCTGGGCTTGGTGCCTTAAGAATCATGTCTTCTGTAAAACCATCTGGTAACTCTCTGTTTTCGGCGAGTACTTCATTAAATTCTTGTAATTCACTCTTAGTAGGAAGTGAACCGAATAATAAGAGGTAACATGCCTCCTCAAAACCAAAACGATCATCTTCTTGAAATCCATCAACGATATCTTTCACATCAATTCCTCTATAGAATAATTGTCCGTGTGCGGGTATTTTCTCACCATCTTCTATAGCATAACCACTTACGTTACCAATCTCTGTAAGACCAGCTAATACACCTGTACCGTTTTTATTTCTTAAACCACGTTTTACACCGAACTTATCGTATAATGTTGGATCAATCTTATTATTGTTCTCCGCCAAATTTGTAAATTTTCTAATACGTTTAAAAATTTCCTTGTTACTCATTTAACCAACTCCTTTTATTAATATAATATCATCTCAATACATAATTATTCATCGGTATTGAAGTATTTCTGTATACAAATTTCATTTTTGGAAGTTTAGAGGACTTTCAAAACCATAATTCTACATAGCCTTTTATCTTTCTACATATTGTATACAATCATACATATTTCTTGTTTTTTTCACAAAACCCTATTGTTACTGGATTCACAACGATATATACTTGTATACTATTGTAATACAAAACCATTTATTTTGCAAGCGTTATTCCGGTATTAAGATTGAATTATTGTATACAATTTATTTTTTGCAACTTTTATTACCAGTCCACTTCATGTTTTAGGTATAAATATGCCTCCCTAATTTAAGTTTATATAAGTTGTGTTATAATGAATACGACCATAACCTATGGTTTACTTAAATATAGATAAGCTTTATATATAAGGAGGGGGCTATTCCTACCTTTTATTTTCCCTTTATTAATGCTATACTGATGTTTGATGATTTTTATAATGATTTAAAGCCGCTAAGTCTCATTAATATGATTGATTACGTATGCTAACAATCAAGCAACGACGAAAACAATTAAAAGAACAAGCGGTAATGAAAGGACTGATGTAACATGGCATTAGATGGAATTGTCATTTCAAATATTGTACACGAATTAACAGAGAAAATAGTCGGTGGTAGAATTGATAAAATCTATCAACCAGAAGGTGATGAAATTGTTCTATCCATACGTCATCAAAAAACTTCATATAAATTACTATTATCCTCATTAGCTAATATGCCACGAATTCACTTCACCGATGTGCCCAAGAAGAATCCCCTTAACCCGCCTAATTTCTGTATGCTTCTAAGAAAACATATAATAGGTGGTAGGATTTTAAAAGTTGTTCAACCTCATTTTGAACGTATTGTTGAACTGTATATTGAACATCTGAATGATTTAGGAGATCGGTGTGTAAAAATCTTGATTGTTGAAATCATGGGGCGTCATAGTAACATTATTTTCTGTGATGAAGATAAACGGATATTGGATAGTGTGAAGCACGTATCTGCTCACATAAGTTCTGTAAGGGAAGTACTACCTAATCGCCCCTATACGTATCCACCGTCAAAAGATAAGTTAAACCCAACAGAACCGTTGTCTTTGGACGTTTTCTCAGAGAAATTGCAAGAAAAAAAAGCCATTATTTTAAAAGCTTTGTATTTTACTTTTAATGGTATTAGCCCCGTTATATCTGAGGAATTGTGCTATTTGGCTTCTATCAATAGTTCTAGTCATATAGAAGAGCTTACCTCAGAGGACTACAAAAGATTATATGAAGTTTTTACCACATTAATGGATACAATTAAAAATGAACAATTTACCCCTAATATTATAAGTCTTGATGGGCAATCTTACGAAGAATTTTCTTCCATACCACTGACAAGCTATGGATCTGATTATATGACAACCTATGATTCTATATCACAAGTTCTTGATGCGTACTACGCCAAAAGCTCTAATTCATCCCGTATTAATCAGAAGTCAAGTGATATGAAAAAACTTATTTCTACTAATCTAGAACGTTGTTATAAAAAATTAGATTTACAACTGAAACAAATAAAAGATACCGAAGGCAGGGATAAGTATAAAATTTTAGGCGAGTTGATTACCGCCAATATATATGCTATTAAAGAAGGTGATGAATCACTGACCACTACGAATTATTATACCAATGAAGAGGTCACCATAGCTCTCAAACCCAATCTCACCCCTTCTGAGAATGCAGCAAAATACTATGATCGTTATAATAAATTAAAAAGAACCTCCGTAGCATTAACCGAACATATTAAGGATACACAAGCAGAAATTGATCATCTTGAATCTATACAAAGTTCTCTATCCTTTGTTGATGCGGAAGAAGATTTACTCCTGATACGGCAAGAATTAATGGAATATGGATATCTACGTTTCCGTAAAAACAAAAACAAAAAGGCTCTTGAAAAATCAAAGCCCTTCCATTATAAGACATCTGATGGTTTTGATATATACGTAGGCAAGAACAACCTACAGAATGATGAACTCACTACAAAAGTAGCTGCCTCACTTGATTGGTGGTTTCATACGAAAGAAGTACCCGGTTCACATGTTATTGTCCGAACTGGTGGTCAAGAACTTAGCGATACTGCCTTTGAGGAAGCAGCAGCACTAGCTGCCTTCTATAGCAAAGCCAATGGGTCCTCAAAAGTAGCCGTTGATTACACGTTAAAAAAACATATCAAGAAACCCGCTGGTTCTGTACCTGGTTACGTAATCTACCACACGAACTTTTCCATGTATGTAGAGCCTAGTGATGAAAAAGTAACCCTTGTAGAATAACCGCATTTTTATTATAAAAAGACTGTAAGATAAATATAAATGTAATTCATTTATTATGTATCTTACAGTCTTTCTATATTTATTCTAATAAACCTATTCATGTCTAGACCAGACATCACCACTGCTTCTATGTTTCAATACAATATGTTCTAGAACATCTCATAAATCTTCTTGCATAATTGGGTGTTCTTCCACTTCATCATAACTTTTGTACCCTTCACCTGGATATTGTCCATCTAGAAAGGCTTCCTTTGCATCATATACATCTTGTCCAACAGATTGCCCATTACAGCCTGCCAGAGACACGGATACCATCAATCCAATAATTATGATGCAACTCATCAGTTTTTTCATGATGATTAAGCTCCCTTCAACATTATTGTCTATATACTGTTAAATTCTAGTATCTATAGTATATGTCTATGGGGCTTATTTTATTTCAAGCTAATTTCTAATTAAAAAGCACCTTATTTTTCATTAATCATGGATAATAACTCTTCACGCTTGTAGATCATCGTTTCTGTTTCAAATTCATTTAAGGAATCATCTATCCATTTTGCTTGTTCAACAATAACAGAATCTTTTTTAAAAGCTTTTATACTGCGATATTCTGATCTTTCTTCTGGTATAAGTAGTGGTGTCAACTTCCCTGTATCTCGATGATAGATATCAATTTGCCCACCATAACGCACTCTTCCATGTCCAAATCCACGAATAACAAGTAAGAGCTTATCATCCAACCACAGAATTTCTTTAGGGGTGTTCTTGCCTTCGTCATTCCCTAAAATCATCTTATTTTCTTGGCTTTCAACATGATACATATACAATTCTCCTGGTTCATCAGCTTCCCCCGTTGTATACATTATGATTTGGTGATCGTTAGATACAGCATAAGAACATATAAAATCCGTAATCTCCGTATATTCGTCTTTCACTTTGGCATATAGCACATTATCGTTGCTAATGACAGATAATTCTTCATTAACAACTAATAGGCTATATTCACCTGGTGGCAATACAGAACCCATATTGGGTAAATTATTATCCTTGGTCTGATTTGTTATACCAATATTAGCACTACTATCAACATCTGTCACTTCTGTCTTACATCCTGTTAATAACACTATACTAATCCCTGCAATCATTAAAAACCTATACTTCATCCTTTAACACTCCTCCTTATCGATGTTCTTCCATCCAATGGCATGCAAAATCTACAGCATCTCTCTGATCCATTAATCGGGACTCAGCCTGACCAACATGACCTATTACTACTTTTCCTGCCTCTTCCATGGCTGTACCTATTTGGTTAAAATCACCTTCGTCTAATTCAATGTCCTTGAACACAACCCATTTATTCTCTTCACCTACATGTATTGGTGACGTATTTTCTATTTCTGTCCGCTTACCTATTCGATACTCAGCTAAGTGTAATGACGTATTGCTATCATTGGATACACCAAGTAACAATACTTTTCCACCCAAATCATAGACTTTTGCTAAAGGGGACACATCACCAAGACCATAATCCAACGGATGATCTTCTACAATAGCTTTAGCATACTTACCCCAAGCAGTAAAGGATACTTGTGGATGGTTACTTCGTAATACACCCGGATAATTCCTAAATGTCTCTGGGATAATACCCATACCACATGTTGGTGTATAGCGTTTATCGAATGCTGGCATACTGGCTTTTACAGTCTCTATCCAGTCTTTTGGTATGGGTGGATTCTCCCAATGGATCGGATCAGAATAATCTACTGTATGAGCAGGCATAACGATGGTACCTTCTTCTGTAATAGCATCCATTAATCCTTGTACGACTGCAACAGGTCCCCCACTAATCCATCCAATTTTACTCATGGAGCCATGGACAATGACTATCATACCTTCTTGTAAACCCATTTTTCTTAACTGTTCACTTATCATAACCCGAGTCATGGGTTGTGCTGATTTCTGAATAAGTGCTTCGTGAGGATGTGCTTTGTTCGTTTCTACTTCCTCTTTTATTATATTATCTTGGTTTTTACGATATGCTTCCATTTCTTGAAGATAATTTTTCTGAGTATCCGTCATATTTTGATAGTGCATATCTTTCAATGTGTCTACAGAACCACCTTGCTGTACCTTATCAACTAATTGACTAAATAATTCTTTTTTAATAATGCGTCCAGCGTTACACTTGGTACATATAAGCATTCTTTTTACACTTGTTGGAATAATTGGTATAAAAAAGAGCGTAAACCAAGTGGTTACCTTCACCAATTGCCATCCTACTTCGGTATTGCATACTTGACACATCTGATTACCCAGCTTGCCATACCGCTTAACTGTCTTAAACCCCCAACCAAAAATTAACATATGTTCTCCCTTCTTTTTCTAAAGCATTTCCTTCCTTTTGGATAAATTCATAAATTATGGAGAAAATACCATAACAGGAGGTGCATTTAGACCGATGGACATTAATTGCACACATGATTGTATTTATCAAAATGATGGTAAATGCCATTTATCTTGTTCAGTAACAGTAAGTCATATGAATAATAGTCGTATCACGCATGTTGACTGTCCTTATTTCTTATCTAATGAAGACTTAGAGCAACCTTCACAGATGCAAGATCATCATTCCTAGTAATCTTTAAACATCTTATTCGGTTGCTCTATCGTTTCGCACTTAATAAGGCTTTATCTTATCTATATCACGTATTGATCTCATCCATAAAGGTGCGAAACGAAATCTACAACTTATATCATTAATTATCCCAGTAACTCTCTTAATAACGTATTGACTTTTTTAGGATTCGCTTGTCCTTTTGTAGCTTTCATGATTTGACCTACAAGAGCACCAATTGCCGCTTGCTTTCCTCCCCTGTAATCACTAACAGCCTTAGGATTCGCTTCTATGACTTCTTTTGCTAATTCTTTTAACTGACTATCATCACTAATCTGAGTGAGACCTTTTTCCTCTACAACTAAACTTGGCGATTTATCCGTACCATAGCACTCGGCAAAAACAGTTTTACCTATACTATTACTTATTGTACCATTTTCTATCAAATTTACAAGCTCTGCAAGCTGTTTTGGTTCAAAAGGAATTCGAGCTTCTTCTTTTTCTTCTTCATTTAATCTGCTAAAAATCTCTGTAATAATCCAATTGGCAACCGATTTACTATTTTTTGCGGTACGAACTGTTGCTTCAAAATAATCCGCCATCTTTCTAGAAGCAATGAGTAACGAAGCATCATAGTCCGTAATATTATATTCTTTCACATAACGCACTTTTCGTCTGTCAGGCAATTCAGGCAGGGATTGTCTAATCTCTTCTACTTTTTCATCCGTCGTTATGATAGGCATGAGATCCGGTTCAGGGAAATAACGATAGTCATGAGCTTCTTCTTTACTTCTCATGGAAACCGTAATGTTTCTTGACTCATCCCACCTTCTTGTTTCCTGAATGATTTTTTCTCCTCGTTCAACTAAACGAATCTGTCTCTTAGCCTCATATTCAATAGCCTTTACTGCAAAGTTAAAAGAGTTCATGTTTTTCATTTCAGTACGTGTACCCAATTCTTTTTCACCTTTTTTACGAATGGATAGGTTAATATCACACCGCAAAGAACCTTCATTCATCTTACAATCGGATACATCGGCATAGAGTAAGATGGTTCTTATCTTCTCCATGAATACCCGAACTTCTTCAGATGAACGAAAATCAGGCTCCGTTACAATCTCAATAAGAGGAACACCACAACGGTTATAATCGACTAAGGTTCCTCCATATTCATGCACTAACTTTCCTGCATCTTCTTCTATATGAATTCTTGTAATACCAATATTCTTCTTATGGTCTTTTACCTCTATTTCAACTTCTCCCTCATAGCATAATGGTAAATCAAATTGGGATGTTTGATAAGCCTTAGGAAGATCAGGATAAAAATAATTCTTACGGTCTTGCTTACTATGTCTCTGAATGTTACAGTTCGTCGCTAATCCTGCACGTATGGCAAATTCTACAACTTTTTCATTAAGAACTGGTAGTGTACCTGGCATACCCATACATATTGGGCAACAATGTGTATTGGGTTCACCACCAAATTCTGTGGTACAACTACAATATATTTTGGATTTCGTTTTTAATTCTGAATGGACCTCAAGTCCTATCACTACTTCATAATCTGAATAACTCATATGGCTTCACCTCTCCCTTATAATTCACTATTGATATCGACTAATTGACGGTTTTGTTCATATGCATAGGCAATTTGTAAAATACGCGCTTCCTGAAAAGCCTTGGATATAAACTGTACACCAATAGGCATATTCTGCTGATCAAATCCACAATTCATCGATAGGGCTGGTAAGCCTGCTATATTAATAGGAACCGTACAGATATCATTCATGTACATCTCTATTGGGTTATCATTTTTTTCGCCACATTTAAAGGCTGTTGTAGGACTGGTTGGCGTTAGTATCATATCATATTTATCAAATACTTGATCAAATTCTCCTTTAATCAAGGTTCGAACTTGTTGTGCTTTTTTGTAATAGGCATCGTAGTATCCTGAACTAAGCGCATAAGTACCAAGCATTATGCGTCGCTTCACTTCTTGACCGAATCCTTCACTCCTTGATTTTTTATATAAATCAAGTAAACTATTGTATTCTTTCGCACGATGACCATATTTTACGCCATCATATCTGGCTAAATTTGATGATGCTTCTGCAGAGGAGATAATGTAGTATGCGGATAATGCTAAATCCGTCATGTTCATACTAACCTCTTCAATAATAGCACCCATATCTTCCAATAACTTTGCCGTAGCGAGTACACTTATTTTCACATCTTCTTGTACCCCCTGTCCAAAATATTCTTTTGGAAGAGCAATTTTCATACCTTTTATATCCTGTCCCAAATATTTTGTTAGGGATGGATAATCCACATTAGCGGAACTTGAATCCATAGGGTCATATCCCATGATATGATTAAGTACAATCGCCATATCCTTAACATCCTTGGTCAATGGTCCAATCTGGTCCAACGAAGATGCAAAAGCAACTAATCCATAACGTGATACAGTACCATAGGTAGGCTTCATACCTACAACCCCACAATAACTTGCTGGTTGCCTTATAGAACCACCTGTATCAGAACCGAGAGTAAATACAGCCTCCTGAGCAGCTACAGCCGCAGCAGAGCCTCCTGAACTCCCTCCTGGTACACGAGATAAATTCCATGGGTTTTTTGTTTGATGAAAATATGAATTCTCGGTTGAAGACCCCATGGCAAACTCATCCATATTTAATTTTCCTAACATCACCACATCTTCTGCTTTCAGTCGTTTTATAACTGTAGCATCATAAGGCGGAATAAAATTCTCTAACATCTTAGACCCACAAGTCGTTTTCATGCCATGGGTACATATATTATCTTTAATGGCTATTGGAATACCAGCTAACTTACCTAACTTTTCACCTTTTGCGCGCTTATTATCAACTTCTTTTGCCTTCTCAAGGGCTTCTTCTTTGGCAAATGTAATATAAGCCCCTACTTGATCATCTACTTTACTAACTCTGTTAATATATGCCTTTGTAACCTCTTCGCTACTTATATCTTTTGCCTCTAGACTCGTTATGAGCTCATGGGCTTTCATTTTAATTAAATCCATTATATAATCCTCCTTCTATTCAACCACTTTAGGTACGCTAAAACATCCATACTGACTATTAGGAGCATTATTTAATAATTCTTCTCTATTATTAGAAGGACGTACCTCATCTTTTCTAAACACGTTGGTTATGGGTATCACGTGATCTGTGGGATTAATATTCTGAACCTCTAATTCGTTGATTTGATTAGCGAAATTAATAATAGCCACCATATCTTTCATCATCTGTTCTTCTTCATCCTCTGTTAAATTGAGTCTTGCTAAATTGGCTACTTGTTCAATTTGATTCTTTGTAATCTTCACAGTCATTCCTCCTTCAATATTATTTTTTATATTCAATTCGCTATACATTCTCGTATCAGCAAATGTATGCGAATGATATGCATAAGTAAAACAATCATTCTATATCAAAATAGAAGCGTTCAACGCCTCTATACTACCAAAGATTATCTCTAAATATGGAAAAATTCCTATAGGTTATTAGCCTATAAGAATTCATTTTTAAATTCCTTAAAATTCTTAGGATACATTGTACCATATGAATTAAAGGATTACAATACTTAATTCCAAAAGATTTTCATACACTATCATAAGAAAGTGATTAACTGGTCACTAACTCTAAGAATGTTTCTTCATTAATAATAGGAATACCCAAATCCTTAGCTTTCTTATTTTTAGATGAGGTAGATTCTGTATTATTATTAATCAAATAGTCTGTTTTACTCGTTACACTACCAGTAACTTTGCCACCCAAACTCTCGATACGCTCTTTTAGTGCCTTACGATTATCGTGTATTTCAAGACTACCTGTAATCACAAATGTCTTTCCCTCTAAAACAAGTTCCTCATTACCTACCTCTACTTGTTGAAACGATATATAGTGTAACAAATCATGAATGACTTGTCGGTTGTCTTCATTACCAAAATAATCCACTAGGGACTTAGCAATAACTGCACCATAACCTTCAATAGCTATAAGCTCTTCTTCTGTAGCTTCTAGAATAGCATCAAGTTCATACTGATAATGCTTACACAATAACTTGGCATTGCTAAGACCTACATTAAGTATACCTAATGCAAAAATAAAGTTAGGTAGTGATGCCTCTTTGCTCTTCTCTATGGATTGGATTAGATTAATATAAGATTTCTCACCATAGCCTTCCATAGCAATAATATCATCTCTATGCTTCTCAATGCCGTATATGTCTGCAAAATCCTTTACATATCCTTGTTCAATAAACTTTTGAAGGGTTGATTCAGATAACCCTTCAATATTCATGGCATCTCTACCAACAAAATGTGTAAAGGATTTAATCTTCTTAGCCCTGCAATCTAGATTTAAGCAATATAACACTTTTACATCATTCACTTGCTTAACATCTGTCTCCCCACCACATACAGGACATGCTTCTGGAATATCGACTTTTCTAGTCTCATCATCTTGATGTTCATATTCCAACTTAGTCAAGTTTTTAGCTACTTGTGGAATAATCATGTTTGCCTTGTATACCTCAATGGTATCCCCAGTAACAAGCTCTAATTGTTCCAATATACTCACATTATGAAGACTGGCACGCTTTACTGTTGTACCTTCTAGTTCAATTGGTTCAAATATGGCTATAGGATTAATCGCACCTGTTCTAGAAGCACTCCACTCTATTTCAATGAGCTTAGTTGCTTTAATCTCATCACTCCATTTAAAAGCAATAGAGTGTCTTGGAAACTTAGAAGTCTTCCCCACACTCTCTGAATAAGCTATGGAATCATACGTTAAGACTAAACCATCAGAGCCAAAATCATTATCTTTAATACGATTTTCAAAATCTGCAACAACGGACTCCATATTATCTCGGTTAACAATTTGATAATCCACTGTATCGAACCCAAGAGATTCTAACCATTGTAATCCATTAATCTTAGAATCTTCAAATTCAACATCCTTAGCTTCTACGATGGAAAAAGCAAAATAGTGAACATTACGTTTAGCCGTAATCTCATTATTAAGTTGCCTTACTGTACCACTACATAGGTTTCTTGGATTCTTATAGTTATCTTTATCCACAATCTGATCATTAATGACTTTAAAATCAGAGTACTTGATGACCGCTTCACCACGAACAATCATCTCACCTTCATAAGCAATTTTAAGGGGTATATTCTTAAATACCTTAGCATTATTGGTAATAACCTCACCAACTTCACCATTGCCTCTAGTAACAGCTTTAACAAGCTCTCCCTTATTATAAGTAAGCACGATGGTCAAACCATCTAACTTCCATGACATAATACCCTTCTTATCCTTAATCCACTCGCGTAGTGCAAATATATCTTTGGTTTTATCTAAAGATAGCATAGGTATCTTATGCTTTTCCTTTGGCAAAGCGGATAATAACGTATAACCCACTTTCACTGTAGGACTATCACTGAGCACAATACCTGTTTCTTCTTCCATAGCGACCAACCGATCATATAACTGGTCATAATCATAGTTACTCATAATTTCTCTATCTTCTTGATAGTACGCTTTGCTTGCTTCATTCAGCTTAGCCACTAACACTTTTATTTCTTTTAATGTATCCATTTCTAGACTCTCCTTAATTGATTCACTCTACTGGGCATTCTTTGTATTTTGGTCTTTTTTTAATATTACCACTCTTATTTTACCACTATTTTGGGCAAAAAAATAGTCGTATAAAACGACTAAGCTTTTAAAGGAATATGATTGTCTCTCATTTTATCTATAAATTCTAACTTTTTTTCAGTCATTTCCGAAAATTGAGTAGCAGTTATGTTCCCTTGTTGGTAAAGCAAGTCCAAAAATTCTAGAAAATGTTCAGTGAGTTCAATTAAGGTCTTAACTTCTGAGTCGTTTACATACATCTCGACCACACCCATCCCAAATTATTTCTTCTATCTATTTATTATTTATATATTATTATATATTAATTATACACAATTATTAGAAAAATATGTCAGCTTTTTTGGAAAATAGGACTAATTACCTAGGTTTCAGTTCTATTTTTCGTCATTTTTCGGCAAAAACAGCGCAAACAAAGAATGTTTTATTACTTTTATGTAATAATTTTTTCTCTATATTTTTACGATTCTTACCGGCAACTGAACATTTTTTTCTCCTCTCTTGTCAAATAAATGTAATCTGTATCCTCTGCTGTCTTTTGATTTTTTAGTGAGCGATATAAAATATTATTAAGCTTTTGTAGTAGAACTGGATCATTCGTCTCACTAATTATTTTTGAAGCCTTTATGAATGCCTCTACTGTGTTAATCTTAGCCATTGGTAGCCTCCCTTTTATTTATAATATCACACGCATCTATAAATTCTAGTAAAAAGAATTGTATAATCTGATCAATTTTACAATACTTTAAAAATGATCGATACTCTCTGTATTTAGATTTATTCCTTATACGTATCTCCATTTTAATTATATGCACTTTATTAAATTCTATGAGCATTATATCTTCATCTTCTCTTTTTTTTACTTCATTGTCAAGTCCATTTTCTTTTACTGCAAATATGGCATTGTCTCCTGTGACTTTATAGATGCTATCTGTGCGATCAGCGTTGGTACATATTTTATTTACTTTACCATCCACAACATATTCAGCGCATACAATAACATCTTTATTTGTATCGAAAAGTACTTTACATGTTATCATAGCAATGGCATATAAGTACCCTTGCACAAATTGCTCTTTATTATGTCGATGCTGATTATAATTCTTGATAAACATATCATTCTTCTTATTGAGTTGTGTCATATAATTAGCCATGTTTTCAACATATTCAGGTATACGGTCAACAAAATATTGTGTCATAGGAATATGTTGTTTGCCTACGTTCATATAGACCCCTTGATTAATTTGCTCCCTTACCTTACGTTCAAAGGTTCTCAATTCTTGTTTAGCTGCTTCTATGTCATTTCCCTTAGCAATTAATTCCTCATTCTTAATTTTATTTCGATTTTCTATTTCTGCTTCCATGTCCCGATATTGAGCTTCAAGAATATTGTAGTTATTCATGAGTATATCGATAGGTTTCACTTTAAAATTCCGGTCTTCTTGCTTATTGAGGTAATAGATATAGATAGCAAAGCAGAGGATAAAACCTATTATGAAAAACAAAATAAACCAGATAAAAACGTCGGCCTTGTTTATACTCGGTTCATCTGTAAATACATTGTAGACTGCCATAAATGTACTTACTATACATCCAATTCCGAAAGATGCAATACTTCTCTTTTTATTATTGATCTGACAAAATAGGATAGCAATAATTACACCATAAATCAGTCCACATGACATGAAAATGATCCCATATTTCATTCGTTTCCCCTCCCATCTTATTGTACCATATTATTTTATAATTTTAAATATTAAATTAATTTAAACTTTCTACATAATATTGCACTAAACATCAAAAAAAAAGCTATTACAATGCATCATATGTCATGCATTGTAATAGCTACTATTAGATTTATTCTGTTTTTAACGGGTATTTGAATTTGTGTTACATAATATGAGAACGGTTTTCGCTTAGCCTTCGAAGTTATGCCATACATTTTGCACATCATCATCTTCTTCTAACATATCGATCATCTTATCCATCTTCTTAAGGTCTTCATCAGAAGTTAAAGCCGTTATAGTCTGAGGAATCATGGTAATCTCAGATGAAACAGGTGTGATGCCTGCTTCTTCTACGGCAGTACTTACCGCGCTAAAATCTTCTGGAGCAGTAAGAATCTCAAAGTATCCTTCACGTACTTCAAAATCTTCAGCACCAGCGTCAAGAGCTATCATCATGAGATCATCTTCTTCAAGATCATCACTTATTTCAATAATAATTTGACCTTTTTTATCAAACATAAATGATACACAACCTGATGTACCGAGGTTTCCTCCACCTTTTGTAAAAGCATGACGTACATTTGCTGCTGTTCTATTTTTATTTTCAGTTAAGCAATCCACAATAACAGCTACACCACTTGGGCCATAACCCTCATATGTAATTTGTTCATAGTTAATGGAACCAAGCTCTCCTGAAGCTTTTTTGATACTTCTTGCAATGGTATCATTAGGCATATTATTTGATTTTGCTTTTGCAACAACATCTCTTAGTTTTGAGTTGGTTGCAGGATCTGATCCGCCTTCTTTAACGGCTACAGCTATCTCACGACCAATTTTCGTAAAGACTTTACCCTTTTTCGCATCCTGTCTTTCTTTTCTATGTTTTATATTCGCAAATTTAGAATGTCCTGCCATAAAAATTTCACTCCTTCACATTAATTCACCTGTAATTTTAACATGTTTTTATAAAATTGACAACAAGTAGAATTATCGCTAGCTCTCACCTTTTACTGCTTAAAATTACCGTGTTTATTCCCTATACAAGGTTCTTTAACCATTTCTTAGAATACATACGTTTCACTGCAAATACCAATTTAACGACTTCCTCAAAGAGCACAAAAGCATAAACATATTGGATATCAAGCTTAAAATAAAGACCGCTAAGAAAAGCTAATGGCACACCAATTAACCAGACGCCACCCATATCTAATAGCATGGTAAACTTCGTATCCCCACCACTTCTTAAAACACCTACAATCAGTAGCAGGTTAACCACTTTAAATGGAATATAGAGGCTAAATACAATCAACGTTAACCTTGCAAAATACTTCACCTCTTCTGATACATCAAAAAGGTCTACCACCATTCCTGATAGCAAAACGACTAGAATACTCATGATCATAGCCACTACAATGCCTACTTTAATAAACTTCTTAGCATATTCAAAAGCACGATCTAGCTTGTTCTTACCCATATCATTCCCCAGCATAACAGCACAAGCACTTGACATACCAAAAAACCATACCATAAAAAGCTGTTCGATGGTCTGGGTCACAGTCATGGTTGCCATAACGGTTTCACCCATACGACCATATACAAATGCATAAGTAGCGATGCCCAGAGACCACATGACCTCATTACCAATAACAGGTGCCACCGTTCTAAGATAGTTCATGACAAAATCTTTACTAAAATTAAAATAAGATTTAATATGACCACTAATAGGTAGTTTCAAAAAGTATACACTCCCTATTAATAAACATGTCTCTAGCATTCTTGCAATAACTGTAGCATAGGCTGCCCCTCTTACACCAAGAGGTTCAAATCCTAAATTACCATAGATTAACATCCAGTTTAAAAAGGTATTAACCAATATACAAAAGATGGTCACAAACATGGGTACCTTCACATAGTTCATCCCTCGCAGAACAAAAATATAGCCAAAGGATATTGCTGTAAAACAATAACTAAAACCAATAATCCTAAGATACTTAGCTCCTTCTATGATAACAGGCTGTTCTTGTGCAAAGATGTTCATAATAAAATTAGGAAAACAAACAGCTCCAATAGAAAAAAGAAAACCACCTGAAAAAGCAATAACCAAACAAATACCAAGGACACGCTTAAGATTACTAAAATCTTTCTTTCCCCAATATTGAGCAGCAAAAATACCCGTACCACTGCTTGTGCCAAATAAAAATAGATTTAATAAAAAGTATAATTTATTAGCACCTCCAACACCTGCCACAGCCGTATCACCTATTGAACTAATCATAAATACATCCACCATATTCAGTGCTGATGTGATAAAATTCTGAAAAGCTATAGGCAGTCCTATAGCTAATAATTTCTTATAAAAGTGTTGATCATTTTTTATTATATTCATCATAATAATACCCATCCCTTATCGCTGTCAATTAATCAAATATATGATGCGTTTATGGTAGCATCACTATTTATCACCTATGCTAAGCTTAGTAAGTAAACCATCAATGGAATTGTAATGATGGATAACATGGTACTAATAAATACACCTTCAGAAGCTAACTCATCGTTCCCACCAAATTCTTTACTTAATATTACCGCATTAGCCGCTACAGGCATACCTGTAACAATAACGGGTACACCAGCCATAATAGGGTTAAATCCAAAATTTCTTACAATCAGTAAGATAATTACTGGGAAAACAATTAATTTTAATACGCAGTATATGTATAAACGTACATTGGAAAAAATATTTTTGATTTTTACATTGGCTAGTGAAGATCCAATAACAATCATGGACAGCGGCGTTGTTAGTCCACCTATCATATTAATTGTTTTTCCTATGGCAATTGGTGGTGTCCATTTAAACGTAAAAATAAAAAGGCCGATAATAACAGCACATACGCCAGGATTTAACATTTTCTTGAATTCAAACCGAACTCTTTCCTTACTGTTCATGGAAACAAAAAATATACCCAATGTATATACCAATGCATAGAACGGTAGATTATAGATGGAAGCATAAAAAATAGCTTCCTTCCCAAAGATAGATTCTACGACAGGAAACCCCATAAAGCCTACATTGGAAAACATAATCATAAATTTATAGACACCTAAGTTATGTTGTTCAACCCCTAATATACGAGGTACAATAAACGTCATAAGGAACAAACATATGTACACGATAATGGATAAAGATAAAATCCCTAATATTTCTCGACTACCAAGGTCTGTTTTACTCATCATTGAATTTAATATAAGCATAGGTGCTGTTATATTCACAATGAGACTCGACATTTTTTTACTGGTATGATCATCAATAATGTTTCGTTTTCTTATGAAATAGCCGAGAAACAGAACTAAAAATAATACAATAATTTGATTGATAATTGCGCTAAAATCCATGATTAATCCCCTTTATAATGTTTGCATAAGTCTACTTATATATGTTGAATAAACCCTTTTAATGGGTTATATAAATTCCACATATTTTTTTGGTTTTCTCAATAGAACGCCTTTAAATAACAACCGATTTTTTGTCATTATTTTAAACAACTTATCTACCATTATATACGTTTTATTCAAAAAGACAAGAACAAACTACTTTTTGTTGATTAACCATAAAGTTCATAATTCGACAATAATTAAGGCTTCCTTACGGAAGCCTTTTAACTATGTATCAACGCCAAAACTAACAATTAGAGCTTTATCTACTTTTTCCATTACTTGATCTTCTAAATGACACACTTTTTCTTTCAACCTTTTCTTATCAATTGTTCTTACTTGTTCAAGTAAGATGACTGAATCTTTGACTAGGTCATATTTTTTTGCTTCAATTTCCACATGAGTTGGAAGCTTAGCTTTATTAATCTGCGATGTTATAGCTGAACATATCACAGTTGGACTATATTTATTTCCTACATCATTTTGAACGATAAGCACTGGACGTATGCCACCTTGTTCAGAACCAATAACTGGTCTTAAATCTGCGTAAAATACATCCCCACGTTTTACTACCACATTACTCACTCTCCGCTATTTTGCTGAACTTCTTTACCTCACCTTCAAAAATAACAACATATTCATATTTTCTTTTCATGTGTATTTCTAAAACATATGTAAAAGTTCAACGCTATTCTCTTATATTTACCATTATCACCAAATTTTCGATTCCTATACTTCAAATATAAATTTTTTTATTCATAATACTATTTGGTGTCTTATAAACCATAAGAGAGCGAAGTATTTATTCAAAGTAATCCATACATGTGACTACTTGATTATTCCTCATATAAACCCGAGGGATTCTTTTCCCTAATTGACAAACCACCTCATAATTAATGGTTCCTTTAATACCCGCTATGTCATCTGCTGTAATTTCATTATTACCTTGTTTTCCAATTAATACAACCTCATCTAAATCTTTTACACCCTCAATGTGTGTGACATCCACCATAAACTGATCCATACATACTCTTCCGACAATGGGTGCAAATTCACCACCTATGAGTACTCTACCTTTTGATGATAATAAACGATCGTATCCATCTCCATATCCTACAGGTATTGTCGCAATCTTGGCTCTTTCCTTTGTTATATATGTACCACCATATCCTATATATGTTCCAGCCTCTACTTCTTTTATATGTATAATGTGACTAATAAGTGATAAAACGGCTTGTAAGTCAACTTTATTTTTTTGAACATCCGTTGATGGATAGAACCCATATAGAGATATACCTAATCGGACAAGATCTTTATGAGCCTCATCTATATCGATTATACCAGCACTATTAGCAGTATGTTTCATAGGAATATGATAGCCCTTATCCTCTAATTGCTTGATAAACTTATCAAATTGTTCTAATTGATTATAGGTGAAGGCTTTATCTACCTCATCAGCTTTTGAAAAATGCGTATAGATACCCTCAATCTCTAAATGAGGTAATTCAAAAATACGTGTAATGATGTCTACTGATTCATTATTAGGGATAAACCCTATTCTTCCCATACCTGTATCTAGTTTTAGATGAATTTTTGCTTTTTTCCTATGCTTTCCTGCTACTTTTGATAAATTCTCTGCCATAGAATACTTATAAACCGTTTGAATCAAATCGTATTCAACCACTTTTATGGCCATATTATCTTGTGTATAACCTAATATAAGTATCGGTACTTTAATATTGTTTTTTCTAAGACTGATGGCTTCCTCAAGTGTCGCTACTGCTAAGCGTTTTATACCATTATCTACAAGTGCCTTAGATACCGGTATAGCACCATGTCCATACCCATCTGCCTTTACAACCGGCATGAGCATGCTACCTTCTGATAATCGTCGTCTGCAAGTTTCTACATTATGTATTAATGCATCCAAATCAATGCAAGCATATACTCTTTGGTATTTATCCATACATATCCTCCTACTTATCTCCCAGTTAATCATGCAATATATGACATACCTACGGATGGTTATTTATCCTATATACGTTGAAATAAAAAAATCCTTCAATCTATATAGTTACTCTGTCATCATGAACATTATTATACTACGAATATATTCCTTTAGCTAGGGAAAGATCTTCTAGATTCCATTAACATCTATGGATATTAAAAGACTGTCAAAAGTCAATACCTGGAACGAACGCTTCGACAGCCTTAAGCTGAAAATCACTATATTATATTATTATTCAGAAAAACGTCATTTCATTACCTCTGGAAGATGTCTAATTATATCTGTTGCCATTAAACCATATTCCCCTAAGTCTTTTTTAGCTTGATCTCCTGCTTTACTGTGTAGATAAACACCTAGTAGTGCTCCATCATAAGGACTCAGCCCTTGGGCTATTAAGGAAACAATAATACCTGTTAACACATCTCCTGAACCAGCTGTAGCCATACCTGCATTACCATAGATATTAATACAGGTGTCCTCTCTAGGTGATGCAACCACAGTACGAGCACTTTTTAAAACACATGTAAGTTGATACTGGTGACTAAAATCCTTAGCTATGTCTATGACACCTTTTGATATCTCATCAATGGAACATTTTGTTAACCTAGCCATTTCACCTAAATGAGGTGTTATAATAATTTCACAGCTTGATGCATTAAGTATGGTCGTATCGAGAGCTAAACTGCCTAAACCATCAGCATCTATCACTAACGTCTTACGATAATGTATTAAAACACATTCTAATAATGCTCTTGTTATGCGATCGTTTCCAAGTCCTGGACCTATAGCAACTGCATCAGCCCACTCTAAGTTTTCAATAAGTTTTTCTCTATCTATCTCTGATAAGGTATCGTCAACATGACTATAGGTCTCCACAATAGCTTCTGGTACGCACGCTGGTATCGTATGAGACACTTTTTCTTCAATGAATACTTTAACCAATCCTGTACCTGCACGATATGCCGCCAGAGTTGTCATAACAGCAGCCCCAGCCATATTAGAAGTGCCTGCTATAATAAGTGTTTTACCATACGTTCCTTTATGGGATTGTTGTTTACGATTGGGTAATAACGCCTTATGCATATGTTCATCCATAAACATAACAGAAGGATTAACCTGTTGAATAGACTGGTCTGGGATACCGATATCCGCAACAACGAGTTCGCCTACATAATCTGTTCCTGGATGCAATAATAAACCAACTTTTGGTAAACAAAATGTAACCGTTCGATTGGCTCTTACAGCACAGCCTAATATCTGTCCTGTATCCACATGAATCCCTGAAGGGGTATCAATTGAAATGGTATAGGCATTTGTTTGGTTAATATAATTAATAACCTGTTTATAAATACCTGTTATATCCCGATCTAAACCTGTACCAAAAATAGCATCATAGATAAGATCGGAATGCTTCAATAGTTGTGCTAAATCAACCAGTTGTTCTTTTGTATGACAGCCTACCATAGGAATGCCAAGGTTTTTAACCACTTGAAAATTTGTATAAGCATCCCCTTTTAACTTATGATAATCACCAATAATGGCAACGGTTACTTGAATATTGTTGCAATGTAGTATACGCGCTATGGCAAAACCATCCCCACCATTATTACCAACCCCACAACATATGACGACTCTGTTACATTCACGAACTTGACTTATTGTCTCACTTACAACAGCCATGGCAGCATTTTCCATTAAAATGATACCTGGTAGTTCTAGTTCTTCCATCGTGTACCTATCGATGTCCCTCATTTCATGACCTTTTGCTACTTTCACTATAAACATCCCCTCTCACTCTAAGTATGTTATCATGCATACTTAGTTATCATTTCTTAGTCCTCTCCCTCACCAATGGCAACAGCAACAACATAATGTTCTGAATGGGATATAGAAACGTATATGGTACTTATATGACACTTATTTGCAAGGTCCTTTGCCTCTCTATACAATTGTACATAAGGTTTCCCCATATCATCTCGCAATACCTCAATATCCATAAGGGTAAACTTAACAAAGCCTGTGCCTAAGACTTTAGACACAGCTTCTTTGACTGCAAAATTACCTGCAATAGTCTCTACTCTGAAATCTCTATTCTCAAATAGTTCATTTTCACTTTTGGTAAAATATTTATTTAAAAACCGCTTATTGTGAATGGCCTTTTTAATACGTGATAGTTCGACAATGTCATTACCAATGCCTTTTATCATGATTTGCCTCCTAGATACTTCTTGTCATACATCTCTATAATTTCATAACCTACAAGATCATGCATGTAGGAATATAACTTATCATATTCCTCTTTGGCTTCAGTCTGTCTGACAAGTTTATCTTTTAATTCCTGACGAACCCTTTCTATCCACACTTCTAGTTCTTCCAGTTCATTCTTGTTATGAAACATGCGCATATAGCAGTTCTGCATGGTGTAGGTCAGCAATTCTTTATTCACCGCTTCAATATCATTTGGTAGACTAACCATACGCTCTTCCATCTTTTCTATTTTAACCTTTATGTCATGAATATATTTCTTGCTCTTAGTCATTTCATTGATAGCATGATTATCTTCATCTTCAAAAGCATCTTTCATATTCTCCATAATATCTGCCATCATTTTCTTTTTTAACAAACTATATTCCCTAAAATCATTGGTCAGTTGTCCTTGTTCAGCTAAAAGTTTTGTTAATTTTTTTTCTAAATCTGCAATATGTTTCGGCTTTTTTATACCATCAAATAACTCGTGCCACCGACTATCTAATGTTAACATATGTACTTTTCTATTCACACTAATTGGCTCTTCTATCTTTTGTTTTTTAAAAAACATGAATTCACGTCCTTGTCATCTATCTATATCGAACTCAATATTTAATACATATCAAGCAAGTATTGCATACGTACCTATTATATCGTACTGGCTATGATAATTCTATAGCCTATTAGTCCATAATGCTTAGTGAAGATGCCAGGGTTAACATAAAGCCCTATACCTAAATACTAAAAACCTCCACGTTATTCTCACTTAAAAGTGTAGAATACAACATGGAGGTTTCATTACATATTATAACGTATCTTTTGGAAAAGTAATGGTTAACTTAAATAGATCACCATCCAGATGTATACCAAAGCTTCCCCTTTGAAGTTCTACTAAGCTTTTGGCAATGGAAAGTCCAAGACCAGACCCTTCTGTATGCCTTGATTCATCTCCTCTTGTAAATCGTTCTGTAATCTCATCAACTTCAAATGTCATTTCATAAGCTGATATATTTCTAAAGACCATTGTTACTTCATCTTCTTTATCCAACATATCAATATACACTCTAGACCCCTTCATAGCGTATTTCAATATATTACTCATAATGTTTTCAAATACACGATAGGTTCTTCTGCCATCAAGGTGACACATAATAGACTGCTCTGGTATATTAAGACGGATGATTAATGAGCTCTTGTTTAACTTTTCCTCTAACTCACCCAATGTCTGCCTAAACAAAGCATTAATATCAAGTCTCTCTAGTTGTATATCAATATTACCGCTACTTGCTTTACTGGCTTCAAATAAGTCTTCAATAAGTACTTTTAATCGCTTTGCCATTTTGTCAAGTATATCCGTATACTCTTTCCTCTTTTCATCATCTAATGTTTCATCTTTCAATAAATCCACATAGGTTATAATAGATGTTAATGGCGTTTTTAGGTCATGAGACACATTGGAAATCAATTCTGTTTTCATTTTTTGGCTCTTTGTTGCTTTATCAACTGCTACACTGAACCCTTCTTTTATATGATTCAAATTCTCTGTTACAGGTTGTAATATACCACCTGCACTTTCGTCAATGTTCATATCAAATTTACCTTCTGCTAACTCATTGCTTATATCGTCTATATCCCGAATATCATTGGCTAGTTTCAATAAATATTTTAATAGTATCCCACCGACTACAAGTGCTAAGAACACAGCTACTTCAGGTGGTAATATGGCAATCATTAATAATACAAAAACACTTCCCAGTGCGATAAATATAATTTTCCTAGTACTTAAACGACGTATATCAATTAGCAATAACTGTTTCAATCTATTATAAAATCCTAAAATCAAGCGTAATATTAAGCTATTTTTAATTAATCCATTAACGAAACCCTTATGGTAAATAGATTTTATATACACGACAAATAAATTGATGAATAAGAATAGGACAATAGCTGAAGTAATACCCATAACATAATAATAGGTATTCACATTAAATATGGCATTAACTATGAAGCTTTCATCGATCATATAACCCCATTCCTCGAATATACTTGCTATAACAATAGCAATTAAAAGGCATACGCCTATTTTAAATTCCAAAAATAAGGTATTAAAGGCACGGAATAACGGTATTTTGCTTTGAAAGCTATAGGGTATTAAAAATGCAACAATCATCATAATAAATAGGCTGATCACACCAATAGCAAAGATCAATAGACCATAATATCTTTCAACTATATACCGCTTCATATTGTATGCTATTTCATCATTATATTGCAGCAGATCATCATTCACCATATAAATAATATCAAGATTTCCGTACCTTTTTTTATGCAAATTACTATGTGACTTAATATTTGTATTTATAATCTCGATAACATTATTATCTTGATCAGTAAGTTGAATTTCATCATACTGATTTCCCACGCTTTCTTTATCCGCATATATCATATCATTATATATGGATAATTCCATCTTTATAACTCTTTTTTGTTCTTCACTGACTAATTCTTGTGTAAATCCAAATAATTCTCTTATACGGTAATCCCCAAAACTTACACCAGGTGTATGTTCTATGGTCAACTCTGCATTTTCATCTGACTGAATATGCAAATAAAACTTGGCTTTTTTCATATCGCTGCCTGTAATATTACCATCATCTAGATTACTTATGGTCATGGAACTGCTTTTATCTTTTATATAATATTTAATACTTTCAACATCAATAACACTGTCATAACCTGTATCATATTCTTTATGAAGTTCTTGGTAGAGCTTATTAATAAGATTACTTGTAAGATTTGTAAGGCTACGATTAAAATAGCTCGTTTCCATATAGCGCTCTTGTTTCAACGCTGAATCAAATATTCTATCTCTAATTGGCACATAGCTGTTTACAGCTATAATGCCTAATAAAGTAATGATTAGAAACATTATTAATGTCCTAGGTACATACTTGGTTTTCTTTGTTACATCTTTTATGCCATTATCTTTTTGAGTATCTTTTTCTTTGTCGCCTAACTCACTTAGTTGCTCCTTACCCTCTTCAATATTAATCTCATAGTAATTTTCATTTGCTCCATTATCTTTTGTACGATCTTGCTCATTTCTATTCTCATTTTCCTCTTTTATAGACTCTTGCTCTTTATTTTTGGAATTTGTATCCAATTCCCCACACCACCTTTAGATATTTTGGTTCTTTTGGGTTAATCTCAATCTTTTCACGAATACGCCTAATATGCACCGTCACCGTATCTGGATTATAGGCTGGCTCTTGCCAAACCTTTTCATAGATCTCATGAATGGAAAACACACGACCTGGGTTGCTCATGAGTAAATATAAAATCTTATATTCCAATGGGGTAACTTTAACAGGTTCTCCATCCACTAACAATCTTTTATATGTATCATTAAGCTCAATACCACCGATCTGTATAATATCCGTACTCACTTCATCTACTTGAGTATAGCGTGTATAGCGTCTTAGGTTTGAATTAACCCGGGCTAACAATTCTAAAGGATCAAAAGGTTTGGTGACATAGTCGTCCGCTCCAATATTCAACCCTAGAATTTTGTCCATGTTCTCTGATTTAGCTGATAGGATAATAATCGGCACTGTGCTTGTTTCTCTAATTTTAAGTGTAGCAGCCGTCCCATCCAAGCGAGGCATCATGATATCCATCAATACAAGATGAATATCCTCTCGTTGAAAAACCTCTAGTGCTTCTTGCCCATCATAAGCTTTGAACACATTATAATTTTGATTCTTAAGATAGACTTCTATAGCATTTGCTATTGCGTGTTCATCATCAACAACAAGTATATTGTACATATGCACATGTCACTCCTTGACCACTAAGATATCTTACTCACTTATCTTAGCATATATTTTCTAAATTACTACTACTGTAATCCTTACAAATTTCTTAAGAAATAGTTACCAATAGTTCCGAAACCTTTTCTTCTATGTAAACAAATTGCATACAGTATCTAAACTATATCGTATACATAAGTCTTTCAAAAAACCTTTTGCCTGTCGAAGATAAGGGTGTGTTTTTCAATGTTACGACACCAACATTTCTTTTTGGTATTTCTTCCTTTAGTTTTATTTCATAAACTTCTTTGCCCATTAACTCCTCCGATATAAAGTTTTTCGTTACATAGGAAATACCTAATCCAATTCTAGCAAACTTAACAAGTAAATCAAGGCTCCCTAACTCTATTTCGGGTTCAATACGTTGTCCATGTTGTTCAAAAAAACCATCAATATATTTTCGGGTATTACTCCCTTTTTCTAGAAGTATAATGGGGTAACCTTGTAATTCTTCTAGTGATAACCCTTCATCTGTTATGAGTTCCTGCTGATACTTTTTACCACATATAAAACAATCTTCAAGCTCAACAGTTGCTGTTATATCAATCTGTTTATCTTCTATAATAGGCAAATTCACGATGCCAAAATCCACTTGACCACTCTTTAATAGATGGATAATCTCATAGCTTGTTCGATTGGTAACCTTGATTTTAACACGGGGATAATCTTGATGAAATTTTTCAAGATAGGGCAATAAATAATTAGAACACAAGGTGTCACTAGCACCAATAGTCATTTCTCCAGCCTCTAAATTTTGCATCTCCAGAAATTTATTTTCTCCAGCTATAATCAAGCCACAAGCCTTCTCTATATATTCAAACAGTACTTTTCCTTCTGATGTTAATTGTATGCCCTTAGAGGTTCGAAAAAAGACTTTCCCACCTAATCGCTCTTCTAATTGCTTAACAGCTTGACTAACTGCTGGTTGAGATATAAACAATTTTTTAGCTGCTGCTGAGATTTGCCCTTCTTTAACAACCATATAAAAAACCTTATATAACTCAAAATTTATTTTCATATAACTTCTCCTTATGATATGTATAACTAATATTAATTTTATTTATACTTCAATCTTGATTATACTATACTTAGATGCTGAATAAAAGGTTTTAATTTCAACTCATAGCGTGATAATAATGGAAATTGAAGGAGTGGATAAGATGGGTGTAACAGCTATTGTAGGTGGCAATTGGGGAGATGAAGGAAAAGGTAAGATGACCGATTTACTCTCTAAAGAAGCAGATTATGTAGTTAGATTTCAGGGGGGTAATAATGCTGGTCATACAATCATTAATCAATATGGTAAATTCCAGTTACATTTACTACCATCTGGGGTTTTCTATCAGAATACCATTAACATATTAGCTACTGGGGTAGCCTTAAATATTGAGAGTTTCTTAAAAGAATACAATGACTTAATGGCTAGAGGGGTACCCAAACCAAAGATTATGATATCCAATAGAGCTCAGGTGATATTACCTGGGCATATTCTGTTTGACCAATATGAAGAGACTCGATTAGGTGCTAAAAAATTCGGCTCTACACAATCAGGTATAGCACCCTTTTATGCAGATAAGTATCATAAAATTGGTATACAAGTGAATGATCTTTTTAATCCAGATCAACTATTAACAAAAGTAACAAGGAACATTGCGAAAAAAAATGTACTACTTGAACATTTTTACAAACAACCTCTTTTAGAAGCTGAGAAAATTTGCGATGATCTCCTTCAATTAGGCAATAAAATAAAATCTTTTGTAGGCGATACCGCGAAAGAACTCACTGAGGCTATAAATCAACAGAAAAACATCCTTATGGAAGGACAATTAGGCGCATTAAAAGATCCTGACCATGGCATATACCCTATGACTACTTCCTCTTCACCCCTAGCTAGTTTTGCCGCTATAGGAGCTGGTATACCTGCTGCTTCTATTAAAAAAGTTGTGACGGTTGTAAAAGCTTACTCAAGTTGTGTAGGTGCTGGACCCTTTGTTTCAGAGATATTTGATGAAGAGGCTACTGAATTACGAAACTTAGGCGGCGATAATGGTGAATATGGTGCGACAACTGGACGACCTAGAAGAATGGGTTGGTTTGATGTTGTTGCAACAAGATATGGGTGTACGTTACAAGGCACCACAGAGGTAGCCTTATCTTTACTGGATGTTCTGGGTTATCTTAAGGAAATACCTGTTTGCACAGCTTATAAAATTGATGGCACAGTAACACACGATTTTCCTACAACAAGCCAACTAGAGCTAGCAGAACCTATTATTGAAAAACTACCAGGTTGGCAAACAGATATTTCTCACATACGTTCTTATATTGAATTGCCTATAGAGACTAAAAAATATATTGATTACATTGAACATGTACTTGGCTTTCCAATTAAATATATATCTGTTGGACCTGAGCGAGATGCTATCATTACCCGATAAGCAAGTTTCATTGTACCATAGGCGTTTTTAGCTTAAAAAGCAGCATAATAAAATAACCACATACCGTGTTAATAACACCTTCCAGCGCATTACTATTTTGCAAGTCTGGAGGGTAAGATTAACACGGTACATGGTTTTCTTTATGACGCATTATTCCATATGTATTCGCCTACATGGTCTCTTTAATATTATAGGAAAGAGTCATTAAACTATCAAGAAGATGAACATTCTCAACAACCACATCTTTATTGGATAATTTCAAATCAATAGGTGCGAAATTCCATATACCTTTTATGCCACAACGCACCAAGTCGTTAGCAATCTTAGGTGCCTTTTGCTTAGGTAATGTTAATACAGCAATATCAATGCCGTTTTCTTTAATAAAATGCTCCATTTCATCTAAATCTTGTATTTCAATACCTCTTACTGTAATTCCGACTAATCGAGGGTTAACATCGAACAATCCTTTAACCTTAAAACCTCGTTTATCGAAATTGGTATAATTAGCCAGTGCCTGTCCTAGGTTACCAGCACCAATAATAATGGTATTATACTTATTTTCAAGTCCTAGAATTTTACCAATAGCATTATATAAATATTCAACATTATACCCGTAACCTTGCTGTCCAAATCCGCCAAAGTTGTTAAGGTCTTGTCTGATCTGAGATGCTGTTACACCCATTCGCTGACTTAATTCCTTAGATGAAATTCTCACCACATCGTTCTCTAATAAGTCTCCTAAGTATCTGTAGTATTTTGGTAATCGTTTAATAACTGCTGTTGAAATTTTCTTTTCTACCATAAAATCTATCCCCAATCTTGATACTATTCAGAGTAATCTACTCCTTATCATTGAAACCCTTAAAATAATTATATATGTTGGGTATGGGCATGTCAAATATTTAACGTGTATTACCCGAATTTATATGCTTATTTTGCTATTTGTTATGATTTACTCTTATAATTATACTTTTGTATACAAAATACATTCTATAAATTATACCATATATTCTAAAATATTACAAAAGGACTATCTCATAATACATTTTATACGTTACACTTCCAAGACGTCTAATTCTGACCATATCTCGAAGATCCTAAGTTACGCAAAAACATATTATGAAACAGCCCTACTAAAGTAATTCTTTTCCTAAATAGTGATTAATAGCTTCTTTAGTTCTCTTTGAATAATTACTATCCGAATATAATATACGTTGTATCGTTCGCTGAGATAAATTAGAATTTTGGGCTAGGTCCTTGATGGTAATCCTATTCTCTACCATATATTCTCCTAACTTCTTTCTTTTTATTTCATCTTTCTTATACTGTCTATTATAAAAGTAAGTGGTGTTGACTTTTGAATCAATCTGCCCTAGTTTTCTTCTGTGTTGATAATCAAGACACTTATCACATTGTTTCACACCTCGAACCAGGGTTTCTTGCGATAATGGCTTACCACATCGAATACATTGTTTTCTTTCCTCACGCGCTTTTCTTAACTTCTTCATATAACCTGCATTACGACTCAAGTCATCATCCCTTTCAGAATATCTGTTCCATTTGGGACTATTTTATGTTATTTATTCTTCAAATGGTTCTGACTTAAACTTGGTTCTAATACATTGCAGAAGATATGTCCCGTTTTGGAACTTCTACTCTATTATAAACTAAATATAGGATACTTTCAATATTTTTTCCATTATCTTCCACTTTAACATACAACAATTCTACTATATGTATTTACAAGTATGGCAACTTATCTTAGAATAAGAAGGACTGCCTTTTCAATTTAGCTATTTGATGGTAAAATATTGAGAGGATTACTAAGAAATTTCGTTCTGACTATTAGGAGGCAACAATGATTTTATCATGTAAAAATATATGCAAAGCATTCGAGACCCATACAGTCCTTGACCTTATTAATTTTCAATTACAAAAGGGTGAAAAGGCTGCTATTGTTGGGCTTAACGGAGCGGGCAAATCAACATTATTCAAGATTATTACGAAAGAATTGGAGCCTGACTCAGGACAGGTTATTTTAGAAAGCGGCATAAAAGTAGGCTATCTCTCCCAGCAAAGTACCCTTTCTACAAATAATACCATCCTTGATGAAATGCTTAAAACATGCCAACCCATTATTGATATGGAAACTAGGTTAAGAAACTATGAAAGCCAAATGGCAGAGATTCAGGATAACCCTGTCGCTTTGGAATCATTAATGAAGGCATACTCCGCTCTTCAACATAATTTTGAAGTACACAATGGTTACGGCTATAAAAGCTATATTCGAGGTGTCCTTAAGGGTCTTGGCTTTGTAGAAGAAGAATTTGATAGTGTTATTTCTACTCTATCAGGTGGACAGAAAACAAGAGTCGCTCTGGCACAACTTTTATTAACAAACCCAGATATCCTACTATTAGATGAACCAACTAACCACCTAGATATTAAAGCCTGTGAATGGTTAGAAGGTTTTTTAAATAATTACCATGGTACGGTTATTATCATATCTCATGACCGTTATTTCCTGGATAAAATAGTGGACCGAATTATTGAAATAGAAAATACCCGTTCTCACTCGTATAATGGTAACTACAGCTTCTATGTAAAGCACAAAGCCATTAACCGTGAAATAGAATTCAAACATTATGTACAACAGCAAAAAGATATTAAACGTCAAGAAGAAGTTATTCGTGAACTTCGATCACATGGGCGCGATAAACTCATTAAACGTGCTCAGAGCCGTGAGAAACAGTTAGACAAAGTAGATATATTAAGTAAACCTGTAGCTATTCACGATAAAATGCATCTTAAGTTAGAGCCTCGGATTGTTAGTGGAAATGATGTCATAACAGCCACAAACCTTTCTAAGGGTTTTGATGATAAACATTTATTCACAGGTATTGATTTCAATATTAAGCGTGGTGAAAAGGTAGCTCTTATTGGAGATAATGGTACGGGTAAAACAACTCTTTTTAGAATCATAAATCAACAATTACAAAGTGATTCTGGCTTTATTGATCTTGGGGTTAAGGTGATCGTTGGCTATTACGATCAGGAACATGCTACCCTGAACCCTAAGAATAATCTCATTGAAGAAATATCCGATGCTTATCCTACCATGGATGTAGGTCCTATACGTAATACCTTAGCTGCCTTTTTATTCACTGGTGATGATGTATTCAAACCCATTCATACACTAAGTGGTGGCGAAAAAGGCCGCCTAACTCTGGCTAAATTAATGCTCTCTAATGCTAATTTTCTGCTATTAGATGAGCCCACAAACCATCTCGATATGGTCTCAAAAGAGATTCTTGAATCAGCAATTAGTCAATACACAGGAACAGTTTTCTTCATCTCACATGATCGTTACTTTATTAATAAAGTAGCCACACGTGTCCTGGAGTTAACCCCTACACGCTTTAATAGTTTCTTAGGTAATTATAATTATTTTATAGAGAAAAAATTAGAGGAAGAAAAACAGCGGCTTTTAGCCTTAGAAGAATCACATGAAAAAGCTTCTAAACCTAATGCCTCAGATAATTCTGCTATCGGTAATAAAGCTGATTGGCTGAAAACGAAAGAAGAGCAAGCCAATAAACGTAAACTTGAGAATCAAATGAATAAATTAGAAGAACACATACACGATGTTGAGAAATTGATCACGGATATTGATGAACAACTTTGCTTAGAGGACATTTACACCAATGCGGAAAAATCAGAAAAACTTCATAATGAAAAGATAGCTTATGAAGAAGAGTTAGAGAATCTGTATGAAAAATGGGAGTCATTACTGTAAAGTAATGCTCCCTTTTTATCTTATAGGATAAAACTTCTTCCATCTATCCTTCAGATTGAACATCAATCTTTATATTAACCCATTTCTTATTATGAAACCTTAAGAATATAACAGCACTAAATACAATAAAAGATGCTATCTCCGCATACCAAACACCTACAAGCCCTTGTTCCATTAGAATAATAAATACATAGGAAAACGGTATAAAAATCAACCATAAGCGCATAGTGGTTATGAGCATGACATTTCTTGTATCCCCTGCACCTCTTAGTGCACCAGACATCACAATCATGAAGTTCAATAATGGTTGGTTTATCCCAAGTGCAAACATAACGCTTGCAGATATTGCAATGATTTCAGGTTCTACAGAAAAAGCTTTAACCAGCATATCTGGCCATAATAAGAATACTAATCCCATAAATACACCCCATAGAATCCCAACAACAGACGCTGTATAACCGGTCTGTACTGCTTTATTTAGGTCTTTTTCACCTAGTGCCTTACCTACCAAAGTGGCTGCTGCTATCGATAATCCTACAGCTGGCATAAAGGAAATGGATTCAAGGTTAATTAATATTCTAAAGGATGCTTCTCGATCTGTATCCAATAGAGCTACAAAAACCCCAATAACAATGAAAGCCCCTTGCATAAGAGCCTGTTCAACTGCTCCAGGATAACTAATTTTCCAAAGAGGTTTAACAATGTTTCTTGAAATGCGAAGATTTTTCCACTTCAGATGAACTTTTTTCTTTTTAATAAACAAGACGTAAGTGTATAGTACCGTAGCCAAAACTCTTGAAAGGGCTGTTGATAAAGCCGCTCCCGCTATGCCCATTTCTGGAAATGGTCCAACACCTCTAATTAACACATAGTTACCTATAATATTAAGAACATTAGCAACTCCAGTAATAATAAGCGGTGTCATCGTATCCCCTGAACCTCGTAAGATTGCCGCATAAGAAAAAGATAAAAACATGAATATCATACCTATACCAACGGTATAGAAGTAATTTAACGTTAATTCTTGTACCTCTTTCGTTATATCGTAAATACCAAATATATTTCGTGCAAATACCATAGCTAGTACAGAAACAACAGCTCCAATAATAAAATTTATCGTAACAGTTTGTCCTGCTATTTTATTTAATTTCTTAAAATCTTTTTCTCCAAATGACCTTGCTATCATAGATGTAGCACCCGTATTAAAGGATGAAAAAACAAAGATCAATGTAAAAATAATCTGATTCGCAAAACCAACGGCTGCTAGAGCTTCCTCACCAACCATCCGACTAATCATAACTGTATCAGCAACACCTAACAAGGTATTTAAACTCATTTCCCCTATGGCAGGTAATGCCAGTATGATAATAGCAATTAATAAATTCTTTTTTTCTTTTAGTATGTGTAACATGATGTCCCCCTCTTTGTATGCATTTTAGAGATTATACTTGATAGAACTATTAAAGTCAACACATATTTACTATTATTTATTATTAAGACATATCTACTATTATTTATTATTAGCAGGTCTAACATAATTTATTATTGATAGGTCTAACATGTACATTTAATTATATAGTCTTTATGGTAGCAGTTATTGCCCTATTTATTTGTTTGTATGGCAGCTATTCGATAATACATAGAAAAGTATATATGCAATAAAGTCGCACTTGTAAGTAGTTAATACTACTTACAAGTGCGACTTTATTATTCAACTTATTTATGTAAATATTTTCATGAGCTAACTTGAGGAGTACTTTACTCTACTACCCATAAATTATTGTAATTCTGTATCAGAATTATATTGTTCTTTTAAGAATTTTTGTGCAGCTGCAATGTCATCACCTACTATAACAGCTGATGGAACAAAAATATCGTCTGTGTTTTTCATATCTCTTTTTCCGTTTATAATTTCTAAAATTGTATCGATAGTTGCTTCAGCTAAGTTTTTAGGTAAATTTGCATTTGCAATTTTTAGAGCACTGTTTGAATCAGCAATTTTTAAAAGTTCTGGTTCTGACCCATCATGACTAATAACGATTTCTGTTTCAATCGTTCCTCTTCCTTGGGCTTCAAGGGCTGCTAATGCACCTAACCCTTGGTCACCATTTGCACCAAAGAATACATTTAAGTCTGGATTAGCTTGAATAGCATCTTCTACAACTGCCATTGCTTTATCTTTTTTACCTTCGCCATTTAGTCGAACAACGACCTCTGCATCAGCGATTACGGATTGGAAACCTTCAATAAATCCGTCTGACCTATCTGTTGATGCTGAAACACCTGTAAGTTCAATAATAGCCAGCTTAGCTTTTTTATCTGGAAATTGTGTTAAAAATTTCTTAGCTGCCTCAGCACCACCTAAAGCCCCTGCCGACTTTTCATCAATACCAACAAATGTTGCATCTGCCGTCTCTGGGTCATGTTTAATGGCAAATGTAATCACTGGAATACCTGCTTCCTGTGCCATGTTAATATCTGCTGATCCTGCTGCTCCCTCTAATAGACAATAAATGATACCATCTACTTTTTGAGAAACAAGGTTTTCCATTTGATTTGCCATGTTAGCTTGATCCAATTTACCGTCTAATTCAATCAGTTTAATACCTTTCTCCGCTGTATAGTTTTGAGTATGCATGGCGTGAGCTTGATAATATGGATGTTCTGCTGTTAAGTAGATAACACCAATTTTAAGTGGTTTTTCACTCTTACCTTCACTTGCGACTTTCCCAGTATCTTTTGTCCCTTTTTCCTCGTTTACTTCTTTTTTACTACACCCAGCTAATACACTTAATCCCATAATCATAACGAGTACTATCCCTAAAAATTTTTTCATTCTTTCATTCTCCTTTTCATTTTTAAATGTAGTTCAGGAACGGTTAAACATTCTTTCACCTTGTTGAAAGTTCATGATCACCCCCAAAACCTATGATTTTAATTCAGCTTATTTAAGCCTTTGCTAATATTTTTTTCTTGAAAGCTTTTAGACTTAATCCTTTGCCTTTTAAAGCCATGTCAAGCATGACCGCTAATACTAGTACAACACCTTTAATAATATATTGATAAAATGGATCAACTCCAAGAAGATTTAATCCATTAGATAGTACACCTACAATCATTGCCCCAATAAATGTTCCAACAATTGTTCCTTCACCACCAGTTGTACTTACACCACCTAAAAACACTGCGATAATAACATCAAATTCAAAACCTGTACCAATTTGTGGGTTACCTGAAGTCAACCTTGAAGCCATTATTGTACCACTCAATCCTGTCAATAATCCTGTAATAGCATATAATAAAACCATAACTTTTGAAACAGATATACCAGACAACCTTGCTGTTTCTTTGTTCCCGCCAATTGCATAAGTATATTTTCCAAGTAATGTTCTACTTAATATAAAATGAAATACGATATAGACGAGGATCATGATAATAACAGGTATCGGTACGGGACCAAAATACCCTCTTCCTAACACATTAAAATTTTTCGGAAGACCATTCGCAATTGTTGTCCCTCCTGCAACTAAGTAAGCAATACCTCTAACAGCATACATACTCCCTAACGTTGCAATAACTGGGTTGATTTTAGCTCCAACTATCATTGTTGCATTGACAAGACCAACTATACCACCTACAATAATAGCAATAAGGCAAGCAGGTAATAATGGCATACCCCCTTGAACAAGTTTAGCAAAAACAACACCTGATAAGGCTATGGTACTACCAACTGAAATATCTAATCCAGTCGTAATCATAACAAATGTTGCACCAGCGGCAGTAATTGCAACCATACTTTGCTGTCTCAAAATGTTCCTAATATTGACATATGTAAAAAATTCATCACTCATTATTGCAAATACGATGCATAAAACTAGCAATATACCTATAATCATAAAGCGTTGTAAGTATCTGCTTTTTAATTTACTATTCATCGTCACATCCTCCTACTGATAATTTCATTATATCCTCTTGAGTAGCTTCGTCTCCTTTTAGTATACCCGCTAATTTCCCGTTATTCATAATCATAATATCATCACATAACCCGAGTAACTCAGGTAGCTCAGATGAAAATAATAAAACTGCTTTACCTGATTTCGTCAAGCCATTAATGATTTCATAAATCTCGCTTTTTGCACCAATATCAATGCCTCGAGTTGGTTCATCTAATAGAAAAATATCTGCGTCAGTCGCCAACCATTTTCCAATAATTGCTTTTTGCTGATTACCACCACTGAGAAATCGAATATCTTGTTCGGGAGTTGGCGTTTTAACATTAATATCCTCAATATATTTCTTAGCAAGTTGACGGTCTTTCTTTCTATTAATAACAAATAAATGTGATAAACGTTTACTAACAACTAAAGAAATATTCTCTCGCACTGTCATTTTACCTACTATTCCTTGGGTTCTTCTTTCTTCTGGAAGAAGAGCTATCCTAGAATTAATAGCCTCTTGAGGCTTTTTCAACTTAATCTTTTGACCCATCAAAGTAATATCACCAGAAATGATGAAGTTATCTCCAAACAAGGCTCTTGCAAGTTCTGTCTTTCCAGACCCAGCTAATCCTGATACACCAAGAACTTGTCCTCTTTTAAGTTCAAAACTTACATTTTGAATAAGCTCCTCAGCGCATAGGTTCTCAACTTTTAATAGGGTTTTACCAATGGTATGATTGCGTTTAGGGAATGTGTCCTCAATATCTCTACCTACCATGTAGCGAATAATTTCCTCTTCGCTAGTATCTTTTACAATAAGTTCACCTGCATTTTCCCCATCTCTAAATACAGTAATACGATCACCAATGGTAAAAATATCTTCAAATCGGTGAGACACATAAATAAACGTAACACCGTCTTTTTTTAAAGCCCCTATCATTTTAAATAATTCATCTGTTTCTTTATTTGTTAATGAAGCTGTAGGTTCATCCATAACAATAATTTTAGAATCTTGGGATAACGCTTTTGCAATTAGCATCATCTGTTTTTCACAAATGGTTAGATCACCAACATAACTATGATATGAAATATCAATATTTAATTTTCTTAGAATGTTTTTCACACGTTTAATATTTTCTTTCTTATTAACAATACTTCCAAAGGATGCTTCATAACCAAGTGTCATATTTTCTTCTACCGTTAATGTATTCACAACACTTAACTCTTGAAATATAAAACTTATACCATTCCGATAAGCATCATGAGGGTTATTTATATTAACTTGCTGCTGATTGATTAAAATCTCTCCAGTATCTTTTTCAAACAATCCAGCTAATATATTAATTAATGTCGATTTACCTGCACCATTTTCTCCCATCAAGCAATGCACTTCTCCTGATTTCACTTTTAATGATACATCTTGAAGAGCTTTTACCCCAGGAAATGATTTACTAATACCATTCATTTCCAATATATAGTTACTCACAAGCTCACTCCTTTCTATTGATATACCCATTATTTAATTTACTTGATTAGTCAATTTATTCGTTAATCAATGGTCTATCTGTTATATTAAAGATAACCCAATCTCTCTTTTATTGACATGCACATATCTGTCTATTAAGGATATACATTTTTGTTAGATCTATCTTATTAACCATGCTGCCGCCCCAATAATAGCACTTTTAGAAAGCTCTCTAGAACGTTTTATCCGAATGTCCTTTTGACCAATTTGTTCATACATGCTTTTTTCAAATAATTCATAAGCCCTTGAAATACCACCACCTAATACAATTACTTTAGGCCGGTGAGGCATGATGTACTGATTTATAACATTTCCTAGATCTTTTCCGTAGTCTTCAAAAATCCTTTTAGCAACAGCATTTCCTTCAGTGGCCTTCAACCCTATCTCTTCAACCGTTAAGCTTTCCCCTAATCCATAACATACAGCTTTTCTCATAATTGCCCTTTTAGATATAAAATGATCAACACTGTTATTTCTATATGGTTTATTAAAAACCATATAGATCGTTTCATCACTATCCATAATGAATTGTCCATTATTATCAATTAAGGAGGAGCCACATCCTGTTCCCAACGTAATATAGGCACTTCTTAAATGATTCCCACTGCCTTTATAAAATTCTCCTAAAGCAAAGGCACTGGCATCATTTAAGAAACTCATTTCTATATTGGATAATTCTATAATATCTCCAATTTTTTCTTTCATTTCAAGTACCATGTCCACATTAAAAATAGCATCATATTTTCCAATGCCCTTCATAAGACTAATCCCATTTTTATAATCAAAGGGACCTGGAAAACCAAAACCAATGCCTAAGCAATAACCGTTTAAGTTCATAATCGTAACATACATATCCTTAATAATCATAACAAAATTATTGATAATAACCTCTTTAGACTCTTGGGCTTTTGATGGGTACTCAACTATTTTATCTTGATAAATAACAAGATCTTCATTGACTATACCAGCCTTAATGCCAGTTCCACCTACATCGATAGCTATTATATACTTTTCCATTGCTTTACCCCTTTTATATCCTAATGCCGGCTTTGATTGTAGCAATCTGCTTACCTTTACTTAGACCATATGGAGATATTGTGTATGCACCTACATGTGCTGGCATAATAAACGTTTCAGCATAATGAAGAACAAAAGATTGAAATGCATGTGTTGGACTTTCAATAATGGCTTCTTCTCCTTGGATTAAGTTGAGTACATTGACACTACCATTCGTATGATGACTTACTGTTTTCTCAAACCAATGGCGTCTTGTTTCTATAAATTCAAGTTCATGAAGGCCTGTTCTCTCTTCTATCCATCCGTCACCTTGTGCCAATACTTCTACACGATTAATCAGATTTTCTTCAACCCATTTTGTCCTTCTATCCCACTGTATAACATGTTTACCATGGTTTATATTTATAGGACGTGGCAAACCATCTAAGCCCAATCTTCCCCAGTCCCATAATTTAAAGGTGAAGATATAAGGGGTAGAACTGATTTCTAAGACCATTACATTTTTTCCTGAACAATGAACGGTTCCTGCTGGAATTAAAAAATGATCATGTTTTTTCGCATCAAATTGATTGATGTATTGATTCGTTATAAAGCCTTTATCACTTTTCTGCGCTTCCTCTAAATCAACAATCATTTCTTCTGAATTGATATTCTCTTTCATGCCTAAATAAACGCAGGCATCTTCTTTTGCATCTAATATATAGTAGCTTTCATCCTGGGTATAGTGCATACCAAATTCCTGCTGTATATAGTCTGTCAACGGGTGTACTTGTAAACTTAAATTGCCTCCATCAATGGTATCTAAAAAGTCAAATCTAATGGGGAATTCTGCACCAAATCGCGCGTATACCCTTTCACCTAAAAGCTCTTTAGGGTGTTCAAAAACTAAATTGACAGAAGGTATTTCAAATAACACATCACCAAATTTTAGATTCAGGCTATTTTCTTCAGGAACGCAGTCAAAGCACCATGCAAAATTATCTTTTGATTTATCCAGATCACATACTTCCTTCATCCACTGACCACCCCATGGACCTGGGTCAAAAAATGGAACAACTCTAAATGGTTGGTTGATGGCTTTTTCTAATCCATCTGTTAAAGCTTCTAAGGGAATCATCTTGGGTGAATCTTCTATGACAGTATCTAAAATGTAATGTGACTGATGGATGATGGATTGCTTGTGACGGTCCAGTACGCGCCAATCAATAAAATAAGCTCTTTTATACTTTCTATGGAAGTCCAGATTAAAATTATCTGAACCAATATTTGTTACCTTATTCAAACGCATACGTTTTTGTAGTTCCCACCTGGGCATATCTGCATAGATTAGCAGATCATAGCGTTGGATAAACGAAGCCCCCATGCCAAAAACAACAATGACTTCCTCTTGACTGCAAGCAATTTCTGATTTTAAATTCTCCAAAGCGTTCTCATCAAAAAACTCAATGAGTTTGTGACACGATAATACGCCAAAAATCCTATCATCCGTAATATTCCTTTTTAAGTAGTCATATAATGCATGGCTCTTTTTAAGTGTTTTACAACAATCAATAGCAACAGAAGGCTTCTGCACTTGACCTAAATGACTCACAAGGTTTTCCACTAGAGGATTCAAGTTAACACCTTGATAGGCATCTATGGCAATAATAAACTTCTCTTTGGTGCTATTCTTTATTTCTTGAGTAATCTTTAAGATTATTTCTTCATGTCCACAATATATCCTCTCCTTATCCCCATCTACTTCAACATAAGGCTTCTTATCATAATTTGGTTTTCTTAACATTTAACTTGACCTGCTTTCTTAATTATTTGCACTCTCTAAAAGTAACCTTTTCCATTGATAGGAATAGGTCTTATCTATCTAAATTATAATCTCTTAAAACCGTTTTAAAAATACACATATCTGTGCATATTAGATATACAAATTTGTTAAGACTAATTGTGTTAATAAAATTCCTATGCTATACTAAGTGAATCAACTCCATAAACTACTACTTTAATTGGGTGAGCAAATGATTAAACTTAATTTCAACAAAAAACTTCTTATTGGCTTAACCAGTATAATATTCGTTGTATTTTCTGTACTCTTTCTTATTTTTTATAATTATTATTCAAAAACATCTCTAGACAATGAATACGTTAACTTAAGCCATTCCACTGAAAGAATTTCTTCACAAATAGATGAATTATTTAATCAGATGTCTATGTCAGGCTTATATATCTCTAAGAATGACTTTATTCATGATATACTGGATGATATATTTTCTAGAGAAAGTATTCCTGAATATGAGATGATTGAACTCTCAGGAAAGATTAGAAGTCAACTTAATATCCTTACTTACTATTTTCCTAACACAACCAATGTAACACTTTTTAATGCAAAGTATAATTTCTACTTTCACTCAGGTCTACCTGATAATAAAGATGAGGTTTCAAAACATCTAGAAGATATTGAATGGTATAACAGCCTTATTCCTGATAAAAACCAATTAAAAATATTGCCCCCTCATCAGGATTTTTGGGTCACTATTAATCGACCTGTCATATCCATTATCCGACCAATTGAATCCAATTCAGATAATGACTATGGCTTATTAGAATTTGATATTCCTTATTGGAATCTTGAAAATATTTGTGACGGTAATAATGCAAATGAAAATACAAATGTGCTGATCTTTAATGAACATGGCAACCTCATTTATCCATATACACAAAGTGATGCTTATGAAAATGTTATTCGAGCTTACAATCCAGAAGATGTTTATCCTAAAATAAATCAACCTACCGACTCCATCAAAATTAATAATCGCCCATATATCTATAGTCAGCATCATTCGGATTTCACCAATTGGACAACTGTTTTAGTTAGCTATCCAAGTACCCTCATGCAATCTCAAAAGATCTTTCGTATCTTCTTTTTTTCATTGAGTTTTATGATTCTATTATTAATTATTGTAGCCTTTTCATTACTTATAAAAAGATTAACGCGACCACTTCATAACCTTATGACCCATGTAAAAGAAGTGAGTATTGATAACATGTATTTAAATTTACCCAATGAAGGTAATGATGAAATTGACTTACTGAATCATTCTTTTAATGTTATGTTTGATAATATTAAAGATTCCATTAATCAGATCTATGAAGTCAAAATCAGAGAAGTAAATGCTCATTTACTTGCACTACAAGCTCAAATGAATCCTCATTTTATATATAATACATTAAGCGTAATTAGTGCTTCTTCAGAAAGAAATGGTATATCTGAAACAACCATCATATGTAACAAATTATCCAATATGTTACGTTATGTTTCTAACTCAAAATCAACTTTTGTATCCTTATCTGAAGAGATTAAGCACACCCTTGATTATTTAGATTTAATGAAAACCCATTATACCGACTATAATAATCCTAACAACATTTATCTTGATTATGAGGTCACACTACCTGATCAAATGTTATTATTAAAGATACCTAAAATGACCCTTCAACCTTTGGTTGAAAACTCCATTAATCATGGTTTTAAAGATACAATGCCCCCTTGGCATATTCGTATTTCTGGTCACTATATTTCACCAAATGATTGGTCCTTAACAATTATCGATAATGGTTCTGGTTTTGAGAAAACAATACTTCAAGAATTATACCGAAAGATGAATGACTACAAAGAAAATTTAAAAAAAGGTCACTTCCAGCAAAATGCAGAAATTGGCGGCATGGGCATTATGAACACTTATACCCGACTTGCAATTCATTATAAATCGCATTTTAACTTTGAATTAAAAAACAATACACCTAAGGGAGCGTATATTAAACTTGAGATGAAGCATATAGGAGATGACGAAAAAGATGATTAAAGTATTAATTGTTGAAGATAAGCCTCCAATACTTTGGAGTATAAAGCAAAAAATAGAAAATTACAGCACAGATATAGTCATTACAGGTGAGGCCTTTAATGGGGTGGAAGCTTTAGAATCAATAAAAGAAAACCAACCCGACATCATTATTACAGATATACGTATGCCTGTCATGGATGGTCTAAAAATGATTACTGAAGTGCAGAAAATGTCCATTAATGTTAAATTTATTATCATTAGTGGTCACGATGAATTTGAATATGCTCGCCAAGCAATGAAGTTAGGTGTCGATGAATATTTATTAAAACCCATTGACCAAAATGAATTAGATGAGATTCTCCATAAGGTAACATCTGATATCTATAGGCAAAGAAATACGAATCGTCAAAAACTCATTTATGATATGCTTAATAAAGATATGAATTCTGACATAATTGGTGATTATTTTAACGCTTATGATCATTACTATTTAGCTTTATTTTGTGGTGGTTCATATTCTCATTATTCTTTAAATTACTCTCATCCTCACAACTTTTTTGTTTCTGAAGAAGAGCTGCAACATTTAACCAAAGGAATTTTACATCCTAATATTTTATTTTGGCCTATATCCACTTCTAAACTTAATGAAATGATAGGGATATTTTGTGTGCCTAAAAATCTATCGTTCCAACCCGATAAAACCATACACTTACTCTTCAACGAACTGGATAAACAGGATTTTCCTATTACCATCTTATTGTCAGATACTATAACGAACCTAGAAGATATCTCCAAAACCGTTTCATTACTTAGTAAGTCTCTTAGAAAAAAAACATTATTTGGCTATTCGAGCCTCTTATTAAAAGATCAGATTCCACCATCTCTATATGCAAACGACCATACAGATATTGAACATAACCTCATTCATTCTTTTAAAACAAAAGACCGTACTTCATTTATGAATGAACTGTCTAAATTCATAGATTCATCATGCAATCTTCGTTACACGCAAACAAGACTTGAGAGTCAGCTCAAAAAAATTCTAGGGATTCTCATTGATTCTTCACATGAATTACATATGGAAAACTATCAACTAGATGTTGAAGAAATTGTTATGTTTAATGATAACTACTCTAATTTTCGTAAAAATATAACGGCATATTTTGATTTATTCTTTGAGAGTCAATTGAAACAAAAAACCAATAAACCGATTCTAGAGATAGTAGAACAAATAGAAGTCTACATTAAAAAACATTACTCGGAACAAATTACGATTAATGATATATCAGCCATATTTAGCGTAGACCCCTGTTATCTTAGTAAATCTTTTAAGCAGTACAAGAAATTATCACCAATGAACTATTTAACCCAAACACGTATTGATGTTGCAAAAGAGTTGATGAAGAAGGATACCTCTATGAAATTAAAAGAAATAGCTGAAATAGTTGGTTACTCCAATCAATACTACTTCAGCCGTATTTTCAAATCAGTGACAAAGCAATCTCCCTCCACTTTCAAAGATAGCTTAACTTGATTTGATATAGTTATTCAATTTTTTGGTACTTAAATGCTCTTAGACAACCTCATACTATAGAAGTCCTGCATCCATACTATTATATATATTAACCTTGATCTTTTATATCTTCAAATGCTTTATCCGCAAAGTACGAACTTCTTACCAAAGGACCTGAAGCGACATATTTAAAACCTTTCTTAAGACCAATATCTTTATATTTGTCAAATATTTTAGGTTCAATATATTCATAAACAGGATAATGTTTAAGCGATGGAGCGAGATACTGTCCTATTGTCATAATATCACAGTCAACCAAACGCAAATCTTGCATCACTTGAATCACTTCGTCTTCTTTTTCAGAAAGACCTACCATAATACCTGATTTACTTAAAATGCCTTCTGAGTACTTTTTTACATTTTTAAGGAGTTGAAGGGACCTTTCATATTCTGCCATAGGTCTAATTGCAGAATATAAGCGAGAAACTGTCTCAATATTATGATTGATAATATCGGGTTTTGCATGAATAACAGTTTTCAGATCATCTACGTTCCCATTAAAGTCGGGTATGAGGACTTCTACAATCGTATTTTTGTTAAGTTGCTTGATATGCGTTATGACATTTGCAAAGTGTGAAGCTCCATTATCCGCTAAATCATCTCGCGTAACAGATGTGATAACCACATGTCTTAAGCCTAGTTCCTTGACTGCTTTTGCTATATTTTCTGGTTCAGATAGGTCGATCGGTTGTGTCTCTCCCTTGGTCACATTACAAAATTTACAATTCCGTGTACACACTTGCCCAAGTATCATGAAAGTAGCTGTTTTTCTATTATAACATTCACCAATATTGGGACATTTTGCCTCGGTACATACGGTATTGAGATTTAGCTTTTTAAGAAGTTTTTCAACCTCCATACCTCTATTAGCAGAATATAGCTTTGCTCTTATCCATTCTGGTTTTCTTTTCATCAGTTATCCATTCCCCATTCATTTTTATCTATATATGTTGGTGATACATTAAATATCTCACAAAAATAATTGGCTACTTTTTTAAATAATAGATCCATATTCTGTTTTTCGCCCGTTAATTCAAGTAAAGATGTTACCCCCTTGTCACTAAGACCACATGGAATAATCTGCTTGAAATGGTCAAGATTTGTGTTGACGTTGAATGCAAATCCGTGAATAGTGACCCACTTTTTAACCTCAATACCTATAGCTGTTATTTTTGTATCATCAACCCAAACACCTGTATACTTACCAGTGTCTTTATATGCAGCTATTTCATATTCCTTATCTAGTAATTGAATAAACAAGTCTTCAAGACAATTAACATATTCTTTTATACCTTTTCTAAGGCTTTTCAAATTAACAATAGGGTAACCCACTATTTGTCCAGGTCCGTGATAAGTCACATCACCACCTCGTTTAATGTGGTGCACATCGATACCTTCTTCCCGTAATTGCTTTGTAGGTAGAAGAATATTTGATTCATTACCATTTCTTCCTATTGTATATACAGGATTATGCTCTACTAATAATAGTGTGTTTTTTCTTCTATCTTCCATAACATCAGCACGTATTCTTTCTTGCAAATGTAGTACCCTTGAATAATCCATCTTATCGAGAAAAACAATATCTAGTTCCACTAAGATCCCCCATTCCACAGTCTTTACTATTGATACTCATAAAAATAATTCTATCATCTGATCCATTAAAAAGCAATATAGACTTTATAAATCTAGTATAGCGTGTGAATACCGTAGTTAACAAATCCTTTTTTATAAATACAAAGTGACTTTGTCACGTAAAAGATTTCAAAGGAAAATAGAAAGTAGCACTTCCGATACTATAAAAAAAACTAAGCCTCACGAGACTTAGTTTTTACAATCATCAATAATATTCATTAATTTATGATCCAATACATTCTTAAGAGTATTCTTCACATGTAAATTCGTTAATTCCTCTACTTTCTTTTCATCGCCTAACTTAATGGCTTCTACGATAGCCTTATGTTCTTCAACAGACTTCTTTGCTCTCTCGTCGGAAGAAATGGAAGCTCTTCGTATTCTTTGCACGTAGTGATGAAAATCAGATAACACATGTCTTAATATCTTACTTTTTGAAGCTTGGTATAACACTTCATGGAATTTGGTATCTAGTTCGTACAATTGATCAATATGACCTTTTTTATAATGAAATTCTGATAGATAAACAATCTCCTCTAATAGCTCTAATTGTTCTTCGTTAATATTACCAGTAGCCCATTTTGCAGAAAGTCCTTCTATCAATGACCTAATCTCATATATATCCTGAATATCTTTTGCATCAATACCTGCTACAACAGCACCTTTATTAGGAATGATGGTTACTAAACCTTCAAGTTCTAACTGTCTAATAGCTTCTCTAACAGGTGTACGGCTAACGCCTAATTCTCTGGAAATCTGTGTTTCTTTTAAAGGTTCATTATGCTTATATCGTCCTTTTAAAATATCTTCACGTATCTTATTAAAAACTCTACCTCGTAATGAGTATTTATCCGTTACTTCCTCTTGAAGATTATACTCGCTCACAGATGTGCCTCCTCTTAATCTATAGGATACACATGTTCATAAAATGTGCATGCTATATATATTACACTTGTTCCCTTTTAATATATTATAATTTCACTCTATTGTAAAGCAAAATATTAACAATCCCATGTAAAATAGTAACCTTTTACTAGATGAGGGTATGTTTTTTTTCGTAATATATATATTATACATTTTCTCTATAATTTTTCAATTGTTTTCATTAAATAATTTGCAAATACTTCGCTTGTAGCTCCTGTATCTCTTCCTGTAAGTACGTATTTCTTTTCTGTTGCACAGATTTCAAGTGCTTGGAATAATTGATCCGCTTCTTTACCATAACCAATATGGTTAAGTAACATCCCTCCTGCACGAATAATACTGGATGGGTCAGCATAAATATCTCGACCTTCATCGACCATTCTTGGTGCAGAACCGTGGATAGCTTCAAACATGGCATATTGTTTACCAATATTGGCACTACCTGCTGTTCCTACGCCACCTTGAAACTCCGCTGCTTCATCCGTTAGAATATCACCATATAGGTTAGGAAGCACCATGACTTCAAAACTGGTTCGACGTTTTTCATCTACAAGCTTAGCTGTCATGATATCGATGTACCAATCATCTACTTCAATACCTTCATACTCTTTACCAATTTCTTTACAGACTTCTAAGAATTTTCCATCTGTTGTTTTTACCACATTGGCTTTTGTAACAATGGTTACTTTTTTCTTACCATTGTTCTTGGCGAATTCAAATGCAGCTCTTGCAATACGCTTTGCCCCATCTGTTGTGATGACTTTAAAGTCAATAGCAATATCTTCATCTATATTCATACCTTGGCTACCTAATACATAAGCACCTTCTGTATTCTCACGGAAGAAAGTCCAGTCAATACCTTGCTCTGGTACTTTTACAGGTCTAACATTGGCAAATAGATCAAGTTCTTTACGCATAGCCACATTAGCACTTTCAATATTTGGCCACTGGTCGCCTTTTCTTGGGGTGGTTGTTGGTCCTTTTAATATGACATGACACCCTTTTAATTCTTCAAGGACATCGTCTGGAATCGCTTTGCCTACTTTTGCTCGATTCTCAATGGTTAATCCATCAATCACTTTGAACGTTACTTTACCTGTACTCACTTCATTAGCTAATAGATATTCTAATATACGTTTAGCCTGATTCGTAATAGCTGGACCGATCCCGTCACCTCCAACAACACCAATAATGATGGTATCAAGCTCATCATACTTAACGAAATCCCCTTGTTCTTTCATTTTCTGTACACGTTCTTTTTGTTCCTGTATAAGTGCTTCAAATTTACTTATGTAGTCCATGGTATACATTCCTTTCTATATCGATTTATTTATTTTTAGATAATCAAATACTAAGCATTTTTTATAAAATTGATTTTTCCACCTTCAAGCATCATGTTTAATTCTTTATCCGATAGATCAATTGACAAGTCGTACGTTGTGTCTTTTGTTTTATTATATACTTTTACTTTGCCTGTTTTTACTTGTTCTAATAACTGATCCATCACTAATTCATCATGAAGATCTATATGGTCGTAATCACTGGCATTGTCAAAAGTAAATGGTAGTATCCCAGAGTTTACGAGATTTGCCTTGTGTATCCTAGCAAAGCTCTTCGTTAATACGGCTTTTATCCCTAGATATAATGGTACTAATGCAGCATGTTCACGACTTGAACCTTGCCCATAATTATCACCACCTACAATAAATCCACCCTTATTTTCTTTTGCTCGTGCTGGGAAATCTTCATCACAAGGTGTTAAACAGAAATTCGCTAGATGTGGAATATTCGATCGAAATGGTAATAGCTTAGCATCCGATGGCATAATATGATCCGTTGTAATATTATCTTCCACCACAATTAATACTTTACCATCCACATGGTCTTGTAGAGCCTCATTAAGTGGGAATGGTTTAATATTTGGTCCTTTTACAACCTCTACCTTACTACTATCTTCCGCTGGAGGCACTACCATATTGTCGTTGATTAAGAATTTCTCTGGCATATCAACTTTAATATCAGCCTTGCAAGTAGTAGGGTCTGTTAGCTTTCCAGTTAAAGCACTTACAGCTGCTGTTTCTGGGCTTAATAAATATGCACCTGCTGAAATGGTTCCACAACGACCTTTAAAGTTACGATTAAATGTCCTAAGGGTTACAGAATCAGTTGCTGGTGCCTGACCCATACCGATACACGGTCCACATCCTGATTCAAGAATTCGAGCCCCTGCTGCAATCATATCCGCTAATGCGCCATTTGCTGCAAGCATGTTTAATACTTGTTTTGAACCAGGTGCTATAACAAGACTTACATCAGAATGCACCACATTGCCTTTTAGAATCTTAGCAACTTTCATCATATCTAAGAAAGAACTATTGGTACAACTTCCAATACAGACTTGATTTACCTTCAAGTCTTTTATATTGGACACCTTTTCTACATTGTCTGGGCTATGTGGCTTTGCCACAAGGGGTTCTAACTGACTTAAATCAACCTCAATAAGCTCATCATAAGTGGCATCCTCATCAGCTTGTAATGGTTGCCATACATCTACACGATCTTGTGCTTCTAAGAATGCCTTTGTCACATCATCACTTTGGAAGACAGAGGTTGTAGCACCAAGCTCAGCTCCCATATTGGTAATGGTTGCACGTTCTGGTACACTTAGAGTTGCTACGCCTTCACCAGTATATTCAATAACTTTACCAACGCCACCTTTTACAGACAACACCCGTAATACTTCTAATATAATATCTTTTGCTGTAACAAAAGGTCTAAGTTTACCTGTTAATTTTACATTAACGACCTTAGGCATGGTTATATAATAGGTACCGCCTCCCATGGCTACAGCTACATCTAACCCACCTGCACCAATAGCTAACATCCCTATGCCACCACCAGTTGGTGTATGACTATCTGACCCAAGTAGTGTATCTCCAGGCACACCAAATCGCTCAAGATGCACTTGATGACAGATCCCATTACCAGGTCTTGAAAAATAGACGCCATGTTTGTGAGCAACTGTCTGTATGTACTTATGATCATCTGCATTCTCAAAACCTTGTTGTAGCATGTTGTGATCAATATATGCTACAGATTTTTTTGTCTTAACACGATCAATTTCCATAGCTTCCAATTGTAAATAAGCCATTGTACCCGTTGAATCTTGTGTTAATGTCTGATCTATACGAATGCCAATTTCAGCTCCTGGAATCATGTCACCTTCAACTAAATGTTCTTTAATTATTTTCCATGTTAAATTGTAGCCCATTGTTCATCCTCCTATCTATTCTCTTGTGATGCTCACTTTATTTTATTACTACTGTACTCTTTAAAAGTAGCATTGTAGACTTTAGCCATATCTTGTGTCATTACTTTGTTTACTTGCAAGGACAAAGTCACAAGAAGGGTGGAAAATTTATTTTCACACTTATGCATCACATTTCATATATATACAATAATAGTATAATTGTATACGATTATACTATGCTTGTCAATAGCCTATACTAAAAGGTTTCCTTGGATTAAATCATTAAGATTTCTTTTCTAACAAGTAATATTAGACTCACTTATATCATATTTTATCTTAGGGTAATACTAAGAAACTTGTCCAATGGGAGTGAGTATGATGATTGAAAATCAACAACGCCATTATGCATTGACAGATATTCCAGAGCCTTTTGGAAGACCTATCAAAACAGCTACAGACGATCAAGATCAAGATTTCTTCTTGCTTCTTCTTATGGTGATGTTTTTCTTTAATGATGACAACTTTTCATTTGACGATCAATTCATCAATCAATTCTTGGAAATTTTCAATCAAAATTAATTCAATAACCTAATACCTGAAAATAAATAAACACACTTTTTCGCCTCTTCTCATAAACTATATTATACTTACGAAAACACCCTTAAAATGTGGCATTAGACCACATAAAAGGGATTGCAGGAAGATAATATCTATTATTTTCCTAAGCCAAATTTAGGGATTGCATAAAGCACTTGATTAACGCACTATATGCTAGCATATCCCATTAGGCACAGCAACATATGGTGCGAACAATATCATGTCTATTGTGTAATGTCCTAAATGTAACGTATTACAGTTAATTCTGAAAGGAGGCCAACTATGCAAGGTAATTCTAATAACATGTTTTTCCTATTATTATTGTTAATGTCTAACGATGGCGGTGGCTGTGGTAAAGGAGCTTTCGCTGACAATTCATTACTATTCTTGTTAATTTTCATGTGCATGTGTGGCGGAATGGGCGGTAACTACTAAATCCCTATTTATCCCCCCTCATAGAAAAATAGAACTTGTCCTAAAGGCCAAAACCTTTAGGACTTTTTTTGTTTTAAACAATTAAAACCATATATCACGTCAATAGCAACCTTTACAACTTACTGCTTTTTTTCAAGATAGCTCAAGCAATAAATGCAATAAGAGCGTATTACAACGATATATGGTTTACTTGTTCTTCATTCACGGTTTATTCATTCTCTCCTTACAGCAAATGAAAAACCCTCACATCTATTCTAATAACTTCTTCACATCAATAAGTCCCCATCCCTGATGAGCTTGTGAAAATCCTAAATCATTCGTTGCCGTCCTTAGCTTCAACTTAACATCTTTACCTGTAAGATTAGGATATTTACTCAATAACAATGCAATACATCCACTAACCATAGGTGTTGCCATGGATGTTCCACTCTTCTTTGTATAGCCAACCTTTTTAGACGGATAGTACTTATCCTTAGGCTTATAAGACTTATCTGTACTACATGCAATAATATTGGCACCTGGGGCCACAACATCTGGTTTTTTTATACACTCTTTTGTGGGTCCTCTTCCTGAATAATCCGATATAAGATCTTCCATAATCTTAACAGTTTCCCCATCATCTGATGACCCTACTGTTATGACTTTACGACTAATACCAGGTGTGGTAATGGTACAACTATCAGGTCCGTTATTACCAGCAGCTGCTATAACAATCAAGCCATTATCCCATGCTGCATTCACCCCCCTAACTAAGGCAGCCTTTTCCCCTTCTACATCCTTCATCCCAACGGATAAATTAAGTATCTTAATATTAAACCGCTGCTTATGATCAAGGACCCATTGAATGCCTGCTAATACATCGGATATATTACCCGACCCTTCATTATTCAATACCTTGACACCAATAATATTACAATCTGTAGCGATCCCTTTATATTTACCATTACTTTCTGTGCCGTCACCAGCAATAATACCAGCCACGTGCGTACCGTGACCATTATCATCATATGGATATTTAACCTCACCCACAAAATCTTTAAAAGCAACAATTTTATTCCGACTCGTTACAAGGTCTTTGTGGGGATATACCCCTGTATCCAGTATGGCAATACCAATACCATGTCCAGCTACCCCTCTATCGTCTGCCCATGAGCTATTAATTGTTTCTCTAGCAACATCCATCTGAGCAGTGATTAATGCATCATGTTCAACTTTTTCTACACCTTCAATACCATTTAACTGCCCCACATAGCTCTCTGGCAATTCGATGACATAGGCATTAATCATTGGTAAATGGTACTTAACACGACCAATTTTTTTAAATTCATTTTCGTACTGTTCCTCACGACTACAATTAACAATAACTTGGACCTTTTTATTACCATCTTTTTGATTACCATTCATTTTTGCATCACTAGTTCTCCCCTCAATGTTGCCTACATTCCCTTTATGTGTATTATGTTTACGATTACTTATGGCATTCTTATTTAGTAATAATGGTAGAAGAAACATCAATTTATTGTCCATCATTCACCCGCTTCTTCTGAATTATTATATTTTATTCATGCACAAGCTGGTATATGATAATAAGACCACCATAATCAGTAATAAGTAGCTCTCTTAGATAATTTCTAAAGTTTTATTACAAATCACTCATAGAAAACAAGCCTTATTACATAAAATGTTAAGAAAGAAACTATGGAGGCTAATCATGAGTGATGTAACAGCTAATGGCTACCTAGGCGGTGGAACTTCTCCAGGTAATAACAATATGATGTTATTATGTTGCTTACTACTATTTAGTAATGGTGGATTTGGTGGCGGTTCCGGTGGCATGGGTGGATTTGGAGACAATGGTATGTTCTTAATCCTTCTACTTCTTCTTATGGGTGGCGAAGGCGGCTTCTAGTTCTATTCTAAGAACAGATACCTTTTAGCCTTTTGTATAAGCAAGGTAAGTGGCTATTTTTCAATACATAATCTGTCTCATACTTAATGCCACTTCTTGCTTTTTCCCTTCAATCTCACATTTTCATGTATAGTTTGTGCTATGACTTTGTTTGCTTGTAAGGACAAAGTCACAACAAGGGTGGGAAAATTTATTTTTTCACTGATCCTAATACATATAGCATCATGGCATATATACTTCCCGTGTTATGAGACAAACCTTGTGCCGTAATCTGAGGTTTGCATTTCTCATCTATCTCATAAACTGTATTATCTTCTATGATGAGATCACCTTGTCGATCTACTATTTTTTTCTGGTCGGGCTTTTCCGAAACATTTTCGTCAATTTTTTCATTTTCCATATAATGATTAACAAACATTTTTAGTGCTTGAATATCACTAAATACATCAGATAATTGTTCTATATTATCACCCGCTTTTTCGTGAACAAAAGGTTTCATAGCCTGAAGCAGTTGTAAACTATCGTTAAGACTTTCTTTTGATTTTTCCTTGTATTCTTGAATAGTCATTGATAAGTTATTAAATAAATTATCTTTTGTTACTTGATAGATGGCGTCTCTTATACTTTGCAAGTAATTATTTATGTTAAAAGAATTTGGTACAGATGGGTAATTTGGGTTGTATTTGTCCTTCATCTCATACTCCTCATATACTCTTTATTCTAATATATGCCTTCTTATAATCAATGGTAACAAAGTGTACGAAAATCATCGAAAGACAGCTTATTCACATAATGGATCTAGAAGTTTTTAAAAGTAATTGGAAATTAATGTGTACCCTTCACATAGAATATTATAGATAACCAATTTAGGAGGCATTATAGCATGAATAATGGTTCTAATTTTGATATAGGAAACATGAATAATATGCTAAATCTTGTAAAACTATTATCAAGTGCACCCAAAAATCCACCACCTGAAGCAGGTCCACAAATTGAGCTTGACAACCTGGTGAGTAGTCAATCCATGAATATGATTAAAGCTTCTCTACCTTATTTGGATGTAAGTAGCCAAAAAAACCTAGCCGTTATTATCAAATTTCTTGAACTTACTAAAACCATGAAATTATATAATGAAAATAACGTAGAAGAAATACCTGATTTGAATAAAAGAAAAACCTCTAAGCGTGATATGTTATACGCAATGCGTTCCTATTGTTCAGATAAAAACAAGCAAATGCTCGATATCTTACTGAACATGCAAAACATGAAAAATATGATGGCAGCTCTTAACAACCCTGCCGCAGCGTATCAGGACCCTTATCAGCAAGGTAATCAACAACATAATCAGCCCACTCCATCTTCACAAGATGAAAATCTAAATAGAGATGAGTTGATTAACCAGCTTAAGCACTTGGTGCAGAATTAATCCAAACTCTACATACTTGTTTTTTAAAACACCTTAGGATATGTTTAGATATAAGATTAATATATATTTAGGCCATTCCTTAATTGATTATCATATATAACCAAATAATTCTGAGAGAAAGGGTGTATATAGTGAGCGAAAAATCTCATATTTTAAATGACGAAGCATTCAAAAATATTAGTCCACAAAAATTAAAGTTAATGGTAGATATGCTCAATGATATGACTGATAAATCCATGGAACAAAAAGTGCAGGTGCTCTTTTCATATGGTGTTCAAATGAAGCAAAAGGGGTTGCAATTCACTAAAAAGGAATCATCTCTCATTATTGACTCCATGAAAAACAATTTGTCTGAGTCGGACCGAAATAAATTAGATATGGTTGTTACAATGATGGAAATGATGTAATAGGAAAGGGCTGTCTTATCATATAGCATTTGATAAGGCAGCCCTTTTTTATATTAATTACTTAACAACTATATTTATGATTTTATTAGGTACATATATTTCTTTAACGATGTTTTTGCCATCTAATTTACTTTCGATAGCTGTTCTAGCTTTATCAAGAACACTATCTTTGCCTTCACCAACAGCAATGGTGATAGTTGCTCTTACTTTACCGTTGATTTGAACTGGCATTTCTACTTCATCTTCTTTCATTTTCTCCTCATCGTACTCTGGCCACCCTTGAGTGAATACAGATGTTTCATGACCTAACATATGCCATAATTCTTCAGCTATATGAGGAACAAATGGTGCAAGTAATGTAATAAGTGATCCAAGGGTTTCTTTATCAACACCGTCTTTCTTTCTGGATATATCGATTAATTTATTGGTATATTCCATGAAAGCACTTACAACTGTGTTAAGGTGGAAACTATTTAGTCTGTGAGTTATTTCGTAGGTAAGTTGATGACGCACTTTTTCTAATTCTTTTGTTACTTTAACATCCTTATCTGCATTGTCAACAATCAAACTCCATACACGATTAATGAACCTATATACACCATCGATGCCACGGTCATCCCACTCTGAGTCTAGTTCAGGTGGTCCAACGAATAATTCGTATAATCGAAGTGAATCACAGCCATATTTGTCTACTAAGTCATCAGGTGATACAACGTTACCTTTTGATTTACTCATCTTGGAGCCATTTTTACAAATCATACCTTGGTTGAATAGACGTTTAAATGGTTCTTCAAATTCAACAACACCAATGTCATACAAGAATTTTGTATAGAATCTTGCATATAGTAAGTGAAGTACGGCGTGCTCAATACCGCCAACATACATATCTACTGGTAACCATTCTTTAGCTTTTTCTTTGGATACAATAGCGTCCATATTATCTGGGTCTACATATCTTAAGAAGTACCAAGATGATCCTGCCCATTGAGGCATGGTATTGGTTTCACGCTTTGCATGCCCACCACATTCTGGACAAGTGGTGTTTACCCATTCGTCAATATCAGCTAGTGGTGATTCCCCTGTACCTGTTGGTTCATAGGACTCTACCTTTGGAAGTGTGATTGGTAGCTGATCTTCTGGTACAGCTACTGCTCCACATTTGTCACAATGAACAATAGGAATAGGTTCTCCCCAGTATCTTTGTCTGGAAAATACCCAGTCACGTAATTTATAGTTAACTGTTTTCTTACCGATTTCATGTTCTTCCAAATAATTAGCAATGGCTTCCTTGGATTCTGTTGACTTCATACCATTAAATACGTCAGAGTTAATCATAACACCCTCTGATGTATAAGCCTCTTGTAAATCTTCTATCTCATGTCCTTCTTCAGCAATAACCTGAATAATCGGAAGGTCAAACTTCTTAGCAAATGCGAAGTCACGATCATCGTGAGCAGGCACACACATAATTGCTCCTGTACCGTAATCAGCTAATACATAATCAGAAATCCATATAGGGGTTTTAGCTCCATTTAAAGGATTAATGGCATAACTTCCTGTGAATACACCCGTCTTTTCTTTTTCTTGAAGACGATCGACAGATGATTTCATGGATGTATCAAATACATATTTTTCTACTTCTTTTCTTTGCTCATCAGATGCTAACTGGTTCACCATCTCATGCTCTGGAGCAAGAACCATAAATGTTGATCCGTATAATGTATCTGGTCTTGTTGTAAATACCTTTATTTTTTCATCTATTCCCTCAACCTTAAAGTCGATTTCCGCACCATATGATTTACCAATCCAGTCACTTTGCATTTTTTTAACTTTAGCTGGCCATTCAAGTGTTTGTAAATCGTTAAGTAGGCGCTCAGCATAAGCCGTAATCTTAAGCATCCATTGACGTAAGTTCTTCTTCGTTACTTCTGAACCACAACGCTCACAAGCACCATTAATAACTTCTTCGTTAGCAAGACCAGTCTTACAATCTGGACACCAGTTTATAGGCATTTCTTTTTCATAAGCAAGTCCTTCTTTAAACATTTTAACAAAAATCCATTGGGTCCATTTATAGTAGTTAGGGTCCGTTGTATTGACCTCTTTTGTCCAATCGTAGATTGCGCTAATTTCATTTAGCTGCCGCTTGAAATTTTGCACATTTGTAGCTGTAGCTTTTGCTGGATGAATCCCCATCTTAATGGCATAATTCTCAGCTGGAAGACCAAATGCATCCCATCCCATTGGGTGAAGCACATAATAGCCCTGAAGTACCTTATAACGACTCCAGACATCACTGAGTACATATCCTCTCCAATGTCCTACATGCAATCCACTACCTGATGGATAAGGGAACATATCAAGACAGTAATACTTTTCTTTGCCTTCCTCATCCTTATTCACTGGATTATCTTTCCAAATATCGCGCCATTTTGTTTCTATTTGTTTATGATTATAAACAACACTCATCCTTTCTTCCTCCTTATACTCTTATATCCTAATGGCTATATCTATATACCATTAAGCAATAAACTAAAATCAAAAAAGTCCCTATGCATGATGCATAGAGACGAATCTATTCGCGGTACCACTCTACTTTATTTTGATAAGCAACTTAGCTATTATAGCATTTGCTTTGATCAAAATACGCTTTTGGCTTATAACGTAAGCTAACCGTCCTAACCTACTTATTCATGCTTTCTTTTCAGCTAGGATACTCCAAGGCGAGTTCAATAATAATGGGTACTGTTTCTCACCAACCAACAGCTCTCTTCAACCTATTATTTACCTACTATTCCTTTTCATCATATCTTTCAGATATCGAATTAATCGTATCATAACATAACGTCTTTAGAAAATCAAGGTAAAATTCTTTAACTTACTCTATAATTTTTCAATATATCAATCATCTGAATTGCAAAATGATCCCCTGTTCCCCAATCATAATTAAATATCATTCCCCGAGAACATCCAGCGGGTATGCCAACAACTTCTGTCGTTTGATCAAAGCTTATGTGTATACCCATCAAATAACTCATTGCTTAGGTTTCTTACCGTTATATTCTTCCCTTCAACTTTTCCCCAAATATTAATGGTGTAGTTACATATATTCTTTTTCTTCTGAAGAAAAGTCGTGGACATTTTCATGGACTGTATCGCTTTATTTTTTAAGATGGATTGCTTTTTAGTGAAACCATTATAGGACATATACATTAAGGAATCTGACATACCAATAGCTGTATTTCTATATTGCATATGTCCTAATAGCCAAGCTAATATCACCAATAGAAAACTCAAAAATCCATAGGGTATGAAATAACTTAATGCACTAGCAATGATACCTGTAAAGATTAATTTTTTAATGATAAAACGTAGGTATACCTTGGGTAATACTTTCGTCGTTTCTTGTTGAAAATGAAATTCAGGTAACAAATCATGGATTATTTTTTGGCTTTGTTTTATATGACAAAACGGGAATAAGATAGCTCTTTCACCTGCTTCATCACCATAACCCATACTCTCTATTTCAATGGAACATCTATGGGTTAATTGCATGAGTAATTTTTGTCTTATATGAACCCCTTTTATTTTGTACTTATCAAAGCTATAATTCTTTTTATGAATCAATCCATGACGAATATGCAACTTACCCTTCTCTGCATAAACATGAAAAAGAGAATATTTCAAACAATTCTTTACAAGAGATAATACTAATCCCATTAGCAGTATACCCAATGTGATTATAGCAATTATATAAGCACTTAATTGTATCTGAGTGATATAGCTTAAACCATTAAAGTTCGTAACCCCTTCAATATCATCTATAACGTTATATAAAGCCCAAATAATGACAAAGCTTTGAAAAATAGAACTGGTTACTAACGAATAAAGTACCAAATCCTTAAAACTTAATTGATAGTGATCTTCTTTTGATTTCTCCTCAAAACTGTCAAGGGGTACATGTTTATTGTTTAGAAGCTTTTCTCGCATTTCTATAGCTTTTGCTTCTGTCAATAGCAATGACATTTCACTTTCCATACTTTTAACGCTTTCTGTATCAATCTTAACCTTCGATAGATTAAATAATCGTTCAAATAGTCCTTGTGAGATATCAATGGTATTGATTTTATCCAGTGGAATCTCTCTAATCTTAATGCCAAAGATACCATTTTGGTAAACAATAGTATTCTCCTTAAAAGAATACAACGTCTTATACCACTGTAATATATGATACGAGATATAGGCAAGGATACTACCAATAACCAGAATACTTGTAGGGATAAGCCCTATTTTATTACTTAAAAAAATATACATTAAAACGATTGAAATGATTTGTTTAAAAACCCCATCTATTATTTTTTTCATTATGTATAGCGGATGATTTCTTTCTACATTATGCATGTTTATCACCCGTTTCTATTATCTTAGTTAACTTCATAGATATATCTTCTGCTTCGTTATTGGTTAAAGCGGGTATCATATGTAGTCCTCCGGCAGTATTTATTTTAATAGAAGCTAAGCCGAACTTTCTATTAATGGGTCCATGCATGATATCTAGAAATTGTATTCTAGAAATAGGTATAATCACTTTCTTCCTTACAAAAATACCATGAATCAGTTCAATCTTGTCTTCGCATATCCTATATTGCCATTCTTTGTATTCAATCATTGGAAAAACAAATGTATAAACAATGATATAAGCATTGATGATACATGTTAAGCCATTGATAATATATATGATATGATTGTTATGAATTATGGGTATGACAAACCCATAGATACCAACAAAATAGACAATGACAAAGAAAAACAAAAAAATAGTTCTTGCTATGATCCATGCTTTTACAGCTTTTTTATTAATGCGATTATACAGCATATCTTATCACCTCACATTTTATTAATTATTCGTTATGCCCGTATACCTTTCCCCTATTTCCTATCCTGTAAATACACTCCTATTTTAACATATCTGCTCTTTATAGCAACTCTTCTATAATAATTTTATTTTTTGATAGTAAAAGCCGCAGAGCATAAACTCTGCGGCTAATATCATCTTATTGCTCGTTATTCTTCTCTTCTATAACCTTCTCTTGTATTTCCGTTGGTGCCTCATCATAACGTTCAAACTTAAGTGTAAACATACCTCTGCCCCCCGTCATGGAACGTAGGTCAGTGGAGTAGCCATACATCTCAGATTGTGGTACTTCTGCCAGTATCTCTTGTTTACCTTTCATTGGGTTCATACCAAGGACACGACCTCTACGCTTGTTGAGATCACCAATAATATCTCCCATATACGCATCTGGTACAGTTACTTTAACACTCACAATTGGTTCAAGTAGAATAGGCATTGCTTCTACTATACCTTTTTTAAAAGCTACTTTAGTAGCCATTTTAAAGGCCATTTCAGATGAATCGACTGGATGGTAAGAACCATCAACAAGGGTTGCTTTCACCCCAACTACAGGATATCCAGCAAGTACACCACTAAGAACAGATTCTTGCAATCCCTTATCTACAGCAGGGAAATAATTCTTAGGTACCGATCCACCTACTATTTTTGTTTCAAAAAGATAAGGTGTTTCACGATCACCTGATGGTTCGAATTCTATGTGCACATCACCATATTGTCCATGACCACCGGATTGTTTTTTATGTTTACCTTGGATTTTAATTTTTTTCTTAATGGTTTCTCTAAAAGGCACTTTTGGCTTTTTAAGATCCATACTTATCTTAAATTTCGATTCTAATTTACTACTGATGACATCAAAATGTTGTCCACCAACGCCGTATAATAACTCCTGATGATTTTCTGAGTCCATGACTACTTTTATGGTTGGGTCTTCTTCCATCAGTTTATGAAGACCTGATGAAATCTTTTCTTCCTCCCCTTTAGCTTTAGGGAATATGGCTCTACAAGCTAATGACTCTGGGAACTTGATACCTTTTAACCTAACAGGACGGCTACTATCACATAAAGTATCGCCAGTGCTTGTCTTGTTTAACTTAGCTACTGCACCAATATCACCAGCACGAATTTCTTTCACTTCAATCTGTTCTTTTCCTCTTAATACATAGATGTGAGATATTCTCTCACTGGTATCTTTATTCACATTCAAATATGATGAATCAGCCTTAAGCACACCAGAATACACTCTAAAGAGTGATAATCTTCCAATATAAGGGTCTACAATTGTTTTGAACACTAATGCACTCATAGGTTCATCTTTATCACATATAACTTCTATTTCTTCATCTGTATCAGGATTAACACCCATTACACTTGTATGTTCTTCTTTTGGGGCTGGCATATACTTAACAATTGAATTAAGTAATACTTGTACACCAATGTTTTGAATGCCTGAACCACATAAAACAGGTACAATAGTGCCATCAATTACACCATTATGAAGTGCTGTCTGGATTTCTTCTAAGGTAAATGCTTCACCTTCGAAATATTTTTCCATTAAATCTTCATCACTTTCAGCTACTGCCTCAAGAATCATTTCTCGAACTGGCTCTAACTCATCATTCATATCGTCAGGAATGTCACATTGCTCTACATGATCCTTAACGAATTTTCGACCTTGCATCTTAACCACATTAACAAAACCAATAAAATGTTCTCCATCACGAATTGGAACTTGGAATGGTGCTATACTTTTACCAAAAATCTCTCTTAACTGCTCTAATACATTCTTAAGACTTGCTTGATCATCATCCATGTCTGTTACAAAAACCATTTTAGGAATATTCATTTCTTCAGCATATTCCCATGCTTTTTCTGTACCAACTTCTATACCAGATTTCCCAGACACCACAATAATAGCACTATCTGCAACACGAGTTGCTTCTTTTGCTTCTCCCATAAAATCGAAATAACCAGGTGTATCTAGTAAGTTGATTTTGCAATCTTGCCACTCAATTGGAATACATGTTGTATTGATTGAAAAACCGCGTTTAATTTCTTCTTTATCAAAATCACTTATTGTATTCCCTTCTTCAACCTTTCCTTGTCTTTTAATGATGCCTACAACTTTTGCCACAGCTTCTGTCAGCGTTGTCTTACCACTTCCACCATGACCTAAGAGTGCAACATTACGTATTTGTTCAGATGAGTAGATTTTCATGGATTTTCCCCCAATCATTGGAATATTTTTTGCAAATAAGAAATCGCAACAGATTTTATCAATAAACTTCATTTAATTAATCATGTTGCCGTTTAATTTTTGCCTTATAACACTAAATATGTGATATATTTAATATTCTACTATAATCATTGATTTCCTTCAATAATTTCAAAAAACATTTATTTTTTTTATGGAATTTGCATAAGATTTCTTAACTTCACCCCACTATATTTCTATAATTATTTTTCTTAATAGGTCAAAATGTTATTAACACAAAATTGTCAACAATTGATGACAATTCCATAAACTATTAAAATTTCACTTTTAGACTTTAAAGTGTTGACATATTTACTTAATCAGCGTACAATACAAGAAACGTTTTTTTATCATGGTTAGTTCAGTGATTAATCATGGCAACTATAACCCCTTATAGATTAAGGGAATATGTTATTTACTAATTAAAACAAATTAATCATTTATTACTTGTTTGTTATATTAATTTTTATGACATAAGTTGTTAATTTATGATAAACTATAATCACCCTAAAAGCGTGGTTAGACCACAGTCATATATAGCAAAGGAGATAGATTCTTATGATTTCAAGTAGAAAAGAAGTTGAACAACTAAGAGCATATGTACCTGGTAAGCCCATTGATGATGTAAAACGCGAATATGGACTTGAAGAAGTTATTAAGCTTGCATCCAATGAAAACCCTTATGGTTGTTCAGAAAAAGCAAAACAAGCTGTAATAGCGTCCATGGAGGAACCTTCCCTTTATCCAGATGGTAATTGTACGAAACTCCGTCAAGCTCTATCAACAAAAATGGGCGTTGGCACAGATCAACTTATATTTGGTGCTGGTTCAGATGAACTTATTTCCATCATAGCTCGTACATTTATAAGCCCATCGGATGAAGCGATTACTTGTGCACCTAGTTTTCCACAATATAAAGCCTCAGTCACATCCATGGGTGGCAAAATGATTGAAGTGCCGCTTTCTAACCATACTTATGACTTACAAGGTATACTTAAGGAAATTACAGATCGCACAAAAATAATCTTCATAGCTAACCCTAATAACCCTACAGGAACAATGATTACCGAAACAGAACAACTTGCGTTCATTAAGCAAGTACCAAGAGATGTTTTAATTATTCTAGATGAAGCTTATTATGAGTATGTGTATGATACAGATTATCCAGAGTCTTTGCCACTACTTGAAGAATATGATAATATTATGATTCTTAGAACGTTTTCGAAAATGTATGGATTGGCATCATTGCGTATTGGATATGGTATTGCAAGACCAGAAATCATCGATTACCTTAACCGTATAAGGGGTCCTTTCAATGTCACTACCCCAGCTCAAGTAGCAGCAACTGAATCATTAGCTGATGAAGATTTTGTTACAAAGGCTTTTGAATCCAATAAAGAAGTAAAAAATTATACGTATAACCGATGTAAAGAATTAGGACTTAATTATATTGAAACCCATGGTAATTTCATGATGATAGATTTTCATGTGCCAAGTATGGACTTCTTTGTAGAACTCCAGAAAAAAGGCTTTATTGTACGACCTGGCTTCTACTTTGGCATGAATACTTGGCAACGTGTTACACTCGGTACACTTGATCAAATGAAATCATTCTTTAAACTCGTGGAAGAATTATTAAAATAACTTCTAAATTAGAAGATATTTCAAGAAATAATGAAATGACCTTGACCACAATATATTAATTCGCTATGATTGAATGATACATATATTGTGGTCTTTTTCTATACACTTATACAAGCAAATTGTATTGCAAATTCATCTACATTATTTCAATGGATTTATATATATCTTATTATATGGTTAAAAGGACGAATAATAATAGTAGTTTTTTTCTCGTACCTAACCAATAATGGACACTAATAACAGAATAAAAATAGGAGGTAAATCTTCATGATTATTGTAATGAAACAAGATACTCTTGAAAAAGACATTAAACAAGTCATAGCTATTGTTGAACAGCATGGACTTAAAACCCATCTCTCAGCTGGTGACCAAGTAACGATTATTGGCGTCATTGGTGATAAATCAAAACTTTACGACTGTAACATTGAATTGCTAACTGGCGTAGAAAAAATAGTACCTGTTACTGAAACCTATAAATTAGCCAATAAGAAATTCAATATGACATCCAGTGTCGTTAAGGTTCGCGATATCAAAATTGGTGGTACTGATTTTGTAATCATGGCTGGTCCTTGTGCCATCGAAAGTGAAAAACAGATTATCGAAACGGCAAGAACAATTAAGAAATCTGGTGCTCTTATGTTACGTGGTGGTGCTTACAAGCCTCGTACTTCTCCTTATTCATTTCAAGGCTTAGAAGAAGAGGGACTCAAATATATGGCAAAAGCCCGCGAAGAAACTGGTCTTGCTATTGTATGTGAAGTAACAAGTCTCAAAGCTGTTGAGACAGCATATAAATATGTTGATATGTTCCAGATAGGTGCTCGTAATATGCAGAATTTTTATCTATTAAAAGAAATAGGAAAAACAGGTACCCCTGTCTTACTCAAAAGAGGTCTAGCAGCAACCATTGATGAATGGCTGAATGCTGCTGAATATATTATGAGTGAGGGTAATCGTAACGTGGTATTATGTGAACGTGGTATACGAACTTTTGAAACAGCTACAAGAAATACCCTTGATCTAAGTGCAATACCTATTATCAAGCGCAAAAGCCACCTACCTATTATTGTTGATCCAAGTCATGCAACAGGAAAACGTACGTATGTTAATCCACTCTCAAAAGCTTCTGTTGCAGTAGGTGCTGATGGTTTAATGATTGAAGTACACCCTAATCCAGCAGTTGCCTTATCGGATGGACCTCAATCCTTAACACCAGAAGATTTTGATGTATTATGCAGGGAACTTCGCCCTTATGCAGAGCTTTCAGGAAAGCATTTAAAATGAAAAATCTACAAATAGGTATTGTAGGACTAGGCCTCATGGGTGGATCTTTAGCAAAAGCAATAAAAGAAAAATGTACACCTAGTCATATAACGGCCTATGATGTGCATGGTGCTTCACTTCACTTAGCCTATCAAGAAGGTGTTATTGATGTTGAAGCTGACCATAACTTTATAGACTTTGGTCAATGTGATATTATCTTTTTATGTGCACCTGTCAAAAAAATATGGAAGCCCTAGAAAAACTTACGCACATTGTTAAACCAACGTGTATTGTAACAGATATCGGTAGTACAAAAAGAGCAATTACCAGCCTTGCGCAAACATTACAGTTTCATCAATTTATTGGTGGCCACCCTATGACAGGCTCTGAAAAAAGTGGTATATCGTCCTCTAATAGCCATCTTTATGAAAATGCTTATTATATACTTGCACCTCATAAAAATACGCCTGATACCATGGTGAGGTCACTTAGCACATTGATTGAGCAGATTGGTGCTTTGCCCATCTTGGTATCATCAGATGAACACGATTATATAACAGCTACCATTAGTCATGTACCCCATATTATTGCATCAGCCATGGTTAATATGGTACAGAAATTAGATAATCCCAAAGAGCAAATGCATACTTTAGCCGCTGGAGGTTTTAAGGACATTACACGCATTGCCTCTTCTTCACCTGATATGTGGCAACAGATATGCCTTACCAATAAAAAGAAGATCATTGAAATCATAGATTGTTTTCAAGATGAATTATCGGCTATTAAATCCTCTATCCAACTTAACCACATGGAGGATGTATGGCAATTTTTTGCTAACTCTAGAGATTACCGTAACTCTTTCTCTGATCGTGAGACAGGTTCCATTATAAAATCTTATAAGATTACGGTGGATGTGGTTGATCAGCCTGGTATCATTGCTGAGATTGCAACCCTTCTCTATAAAAAGGGCATTAATATTAAGAACATTGGTATTAATAATAATAGGGAACATCAAGAAGGTGTTTTAGAAATATTATTCTATGACTTTCATAGTCAGGAACAAAGCATAGAAGTACTGAAAAATATGCACTATAAAGTGTATCTCTAGATAACCATTAACCAACACTTCAAGGAGGAAACTATGATCATAAAGCCTAAAAAAAGCTTATCTGGTACTCTAAGTGTACCAGGTGATAAATCCATCTCTCATCGAGCCATTATGTTAGGTGCACTTGCTCATGGCACAACGACCATTAAGGGATTTCTCATGGGTGAAGACTGTCTAAGTACCATAAAATGTTTTCGTGATATGGGAATACAGATTGATATAAATGATGCTGTTGTCACCGTTAAAGGCAAAGGTCTACATGGCTTACAGAAACCAGCCACCGACCTCTATGTTGGCAATAGCGGCACGACGCTACGACTATTATCAGGCATATTAGCTGCACAAGATTTTGAATGTACCATTACGGGAGATGATTCCATTAAAACCCGTCCCATGAAACGCATCATGGAGCCTCTTCAAAAAATGGGTGCTAATATTGTATCCCTAGAAAGTAATGACAGAGCTCCTCTTGTTATTAAAGGGTCCAAACTCCAAAATATTGCCTATCATTCACCTGTAGCAAGTGCTCAAATCAAATCCTGTATTATGCTAGCTAGTTTATTTACAGAAGGGAATACAAAAATTATAGAGCCTGTCCTTTCTCGTAACCATTCTGAAATTATGCTAACCGTTTTTGGTGCACATGTACACACAGATGGTTCTACAATAACGACTTCTCCTGTACAAGAACTCGTAGCAACAGATATTATGGTTCCTGGAGATATCTCTTCTGCCGCATATTTCATGGTTGCTGGATTAATCGTAGATAACTCGGATATAACCATAGAACATGTTGGCATTAATCCAACTAGAGACGGTATTATCCGTGTACTAAAAGCTATGAATGGAAACATCACTTTATTAAACAAACGTACCATAAACGGTGAATTAGTCGCAGATATTCGAGTTCAATCAAGTCAGTTAAAGGGAACGATTATTGATAAAAATCTTATACCTACCCTCATCGATGAAATTCCTGTCATTGCAATAGCTGCTTGTTTTGCAGAAGGCACAACCATTATAAAAGATGCTGCAGAGCTCAGGGTTAAGGAATCTGACCGTATTGAAACCATGGTATCAGAGCTTACTAAAATGAATGCAAACATCAAAGGTACTGATGATGGCATGATAATAAAGCATTCTCCAAAGTTAAAAGGTAATGACTTAGAGAGTTATCATGATCACCGTGTAGCTATGTCTCTAGCTGTAGCCGGTTTAGTGTCTGAAGGTGTAACACATATTCATTATAGTGACTGTGTAGACATCTCTTTCCCAGGCTTTTTTGAGTTAATAGATGGAATTTCATAAAAAACTATTGGCATTATGCATAATTTGTATTATTATATAAGAAGGTTTCATATCACGTGTATAGTGCTTAATCCACAATAAGTAAGAATGACTAAACGACTTTTTGTGGATTAACCATAGGTTAAACAAACTGGAGGTAATCATATGATTAAGACAACAATTGTTGGGTTTGGCGATAGTATTTCTACTGGTTTTGGTATAGGTAAGGTTCACAGTTACATGAATCGGCTTGAGAAATTTGTACCGAGTTACTACCCCTCTATATCTTGGAATATGATTAATTCTAGCAAAAATGGTATGACAACTAAGGAAGCACTTCATGGTATAGATGCTTCTGTACTAGCATATCGACCTAATGTGGTATTTATGCAATTTGGTACCAATGACAGCGCCAATGATCACCGCTATCGTTCTTTAGAGGAGTTTGAGCACAATTATGATCATATGATTAAACTTATTCTTGAGCATAATAACAGAACAGGTTTAAACAATTGTATACCCATACCTGTACTTATAACTCCGCCTCCAGTAAATGAGGTCATTGCAAGACCACTACGAAACAATTCTCGCCTTAATCAATTTGTACATATTATGAAAAGCCTGGCTCATCAATATAATTGTCCGCTTATTGATTTTTATCATAAAGTTTTATCACAAGAAAACTACCTTGATTATATTGCTGATGATGGTGTACACCTTAACCAAAGGGGTTACGATTTATTATTTGATACAGTCTTTGCTGAATTCACTAAACTAATTAATTACCAAGGTGTATTAAAAGAGCATGCATTTAACTATGATCGTTCATAAATAGATATCAATATATAATTATGCAAATAATTTATGTCAAAAAATGCAATCAAAAAAGCTACTATCGCTAGTAGCTTATTTTTGTTATGTATTACCCGGATATGCCGTTTCCTGAATTTTGATCCCTAACTCACGTTAGGTGGGTGTTCGCAACATAGCTTCTGTCTTCCTCTGCAATTGAAGGCTTGACATCCGCTAGGAAATGTAGAACTCCCGTGTTCAATTTGTAGGTTCAAAATGCAGGCTTATCGTACATCCCAGGAAATTCATCAACTATTTTGTTGTGACTTTATTATACTATAAAACGTTGTAAGTTGCAAGGTATATTGATAAGAATATTGGTAAGAATAATACTCTATTTATTTTCATAAAAAGATATTCCCTTTGTCAATTGCTAGATTTTCTACACGTTCATTACTACTTTATAAACTAAAACTATTTCTTGGTGCATACTTATTATGTGCAGAGAAAATCAAACTCATACTAATAGATTTTTCCTTTGTAGATATAAACTAACAATTAAAAAATTGCATAAAAAACCAACTTAAAAAATCTTTTTATGAAAAATTTAATTTGATTTTTAGGAGTATCTATTGTATCATATTGAGCTGTGAGGAAAATCTTACATTTTGGAACATGACCTTATAGCCTAAGGATACTGTTCCATGTTACCAATCCTATTATCGTTAAAACAGAAAAGGAGTTTCTTACTATGTGGAATTGTCTTATTGCACAGTCGGGTGGTCCAACATCCGTTATTAATGCCTCGTTAAGCGGTATCATAGCATCTGCTATTGATAGCCCTAAGATACATACTGTTTATGGCTCCATTAATGGTATTCAGGGCGTATTGAAACATCAACTGATTAATTTAACTTCCATATTCGCTAATAAAAAGAAGAAATTAGAAACATTAAAAACCACACCAGCTATGTTTTTAGGTTCTTGCCGATACAAGCTTAGTAGCTTAGAAGATGATAAAACCGAATACGACCTTATATTTGACGTTTTTGATCGGCATAAAATCAAATACTTCTTTTACATTGGTGGTAATGATTCCATGGACACCGTACTCAAATTGTCTCAATATGCCAAAACTCATCAAATAGATGTTAAAATCGTCGGTATACCTAAAACCATTGATAATGACTTGTTTGGAACAGACCATACGCCTGGTTTTGGATCGGCTGCAAAATTTGTAGCAACGACAATGCTTGAAATATCATATGATACTTATATTTATGATGTACCTAGTGTAACCATCGTAGAAATTATGGGACGTAACGCCGGTTGGTTAACCGCTTCAGCTGCTCTAGCTAGAAATGCTAATAATTCATCTCCAGACTTAATCTACCTTCCTGAAGTACCTTTCTCTACTTATGATTTTTTAAATGATCTTAGACGTATTCAAAAAACAAAAAGAAATATAATCGTCGCAGTCTCTGAAGGTATTAAAGACGAAGACGGTAACTACATATCCGCAACGAATAATCCTTTATCAGACGCTTTTGGGCATGCCAAATTAAGTGGTACTGGCAAGACACTTGAACATATTGTTAGTAAATCCCTAAAATGTAAAGTCAGGTCCATTGAATTAAATGTATTACAACGAAGCGCTATGCATATCGCATCTCTAACAGATATTAACGAAGCCTGTAACGTAGGTAATAAAGCCGTGGAATACGCTCTAGACGGATTAAGCGGTATTATGGTAACCATCCTTCGCACAAACAATGACCCCTATACCGTAGAAATTGATTATGTACATATAGAAAAAGTAGCTAATAAGGAAAAAAGCATCCCCAAGAATTGGATTAATGATGATTTTAATGATGTGACCGATGGGTTAATTGACTATATTTCACCTCTTATTCATGGTGAACCCCAGATTGATTATAAGAATGGTCTTCCTGTTTATCTTGATATACAACATTTGAATACCAAATGCTAATCAGTCGACATTCATGTTGTATGGTTAATCTTCTTACTTTTATGGAATAACCGTCATATGCATTCATAGACTATAATCTATATTTTTAGCAATAAACAAAAACATGTGCCTTAGCACATGTTTTTGTTATCCTGTTATTTCTTCATGGACAGATGTTATGGTTACATTTCTTAGGTCTTTTTCATCCTTTAGATTCCAATAATGAGGATCAACCTTATTATTCTGTTCATCAAGTATGATTTTTATTTTTGGTCTAAGACAAGCTTCTTCGTAATTCTCTACAACAATACCTTGGTATCTATTACTCAATTGTACCCATGTTCCCACTGGGAAAGGAGCAACCTTTTGAACAAATTTTCTTGTTAAATTCCAATCAAACATGACACCACCATTAGCCATGATATATTCCATGGCTTCTGAAGGTAACAGTGCTTTTCGGTAAGGTCTTGTGGATGTTAACGCATCATAAACATCTGCAATACCAATAATACGTCCATAAATGGATATATCATCTTTCCCCTTTCTATGAGGGTATCCTGTCCCATCAAACTTCTCATGATGTTGTAACACTGCAATATAAGCAGCAGAAGGTATGGCAAAAGTCTCTTTTAAATAGCGATAACCATATTCCGAATGCATTTGAATGTGGTTATATTCTTCTTTCGTTAAGCTACCTTCTTTATTAAGGATACTACTATCAACAAACATCTTGCCAATATCATGTAGTATAGCGCCCAAGCCTAGATTAAGCAACTGATCTTTATTTAAATTAATTGATGTGCCAAGTAAGATTGATAACACGGCTACATTTACACAATGGTAAAATGTATAATCATCAAACATTTTAAGATCAATCAGATTAACAATGGTATCTTCATTATCCAATATTTGCTCGACAATATTCATGATTAAATACTTTGTTTTATCCATACTCTGATCAAATCCCTTATGGGTTGAATCAGCTGTTTTAATAAAAACACCTTTTATCGTACTAATCGTACTTCGTCTTAACTCATCACATATAATATCTTTTACTTCAATATCAGATGACATTTCATCATCTACATAAATTCCCTGATAACCAAGCCTAGAAATTTTATCTATATATGATCTCTGGATAATACTTCCCTTGCCTAATAATAAATGGTTATTTTTGTCGTATAAACTTTTACCGACATACATGCCCTCTACGAGACCACTAACAGGTACAAATCTCATCTATAATGTCACCCCAACTCCGAAGTATATCCCTTAGTATTATATAATAGTGGCTACTTTTTCCAATATATCTATTATTACATAAAAAGAAATAATTTGAATAGTCAAAAAGCACTATAATAAATAATTTTTCTCCTTGCATAATTCTTTTCATATCATATATAATAAGAAAATGATAGTGTAAGCTATTTCATATTAACACAATACATACTTATGATGTATTAACGAATTAAGTCATACTAAAATGTAGGTGAAATTATTGAAAAAACATATTAAAGTTGAACGTGTAGCCATATCAGGTATTATAGGAAATATTCTATTACTGATTATGAAACTAATTGTTGGATTCCTAACCAAAAGTCAAGCCATGATTGCAGATGGACTTAATAGTGCTGGTGATGTTTTTGCCTCCACAATCACCTATATAGGTAATCGCATATCATCTACACCTGGCGACGATGAACATCCTTATGGTCATGGAAAAGCCGAATATATCTTTTCCATGGTTATTAGTTTTTCCTTATTTTTTGTGGCATTTTCTATATTCAAAATGTCACTTGATTCATTGCTTAACGAGCACCATTTTGTGTATTCACCTTGGTTGGTATATATTGCCATTATTTCTATTATAGCAAAAATTTTTCTATTTATCTACGCTATTCGTATAGGAAGACAATATAATAGTTTATTAGCCATAGCTAATGCTCAGGACCATCGTAATGATATTATGCTTTCTTCGCTTACCTTACTCAGTGTTATATTGGGCTATTTCCATATATACTTCATTGATAGTGTTGTCGGTATATTGATTTCTCTTTGGATAGCTTATACAGGTGTTTCTATTTTTTATCAATCCTATGTGGTACTGATGGACACTAATATTGATTCAAAAGTGAAAAGTGAAATGGAAAAACATATTGTTACCATAGAAGGTGTTGACCATCTTGATACCATTACTTCTAAGCCTATCGGACTTAATTTTGTTCTTATGGTGAAAGTATCCGTAGATGCTAATATGACTGTTTATGAGGGCCATGCTGTTAGTGCAAAAATCAAGAAAGCGCTATTAACTTTTGACCATATTGAAGATGTGATTGTCCATGTGAATCCTGCTCAATTTCATCAGTAATTTATCTTAGATGAATCATTCATTAAAAAAGCTACCTTGTTGAAAACATTAAACTTAACAAAAAACTTATTTGGATATCAAATGGATATACCAACACTGTATACTAATATGTATTAAAAATGCATAATGTATATGGAGGTTGATTTTATGAACATGAAAACGTTGATATGTCTCGTCTTTGTTGTGGCTTTATTATTTATTGTCATAGTATTTCAAAAAAATGCAACAACAATAAACAGGAACAGCAAATCAAACAGTGGTTTAGAAGGTTATTATCAGACTGATACCTTTTCTAATAATAGTGCAACTATTAATAAGAGTGGACAGTTATCTTCCACTAGCGAAAATACTTCTGAGAGTTGGTATATTAGAGATGTTGAATTATCTTCTCAAAAAGATTTTGAAATAAGTGCTCATGTTAGTATTGATCCTTATTGGAGAACAATGAATAAGAAAAATGCTCAAGTAGGTGTAGGCATATTTATCGCCAAAAAAGGTGATGGTGGCAAACTCGTGTTTGAATCAGATCTTTGTTCTATTGCAAATGATGCGTTATTCGTACAGGGACAAAATATCAAAAATCGCCTAGGCGGAGAACCTGATGATGTGGTATTCAAGCAAGTTAAGGATCTAAGTGGATTGATAAAGGTCAGTTATCATGCTAAAGAAAAAACTTTCCAATTGTGGTTTAATGATATAAGTATGGGACAATCTAAGATTACATCGGATGGTAAGGTGGACTGGAAAATGTCAAAAGATGACAAGTTTATTGTCGGTATCATGGGCTTTTCAGAACATACAAGTATTAAACAAAATTATCCGGTTATCAAAGACTTCAAGATAGGTACTGCTGATGTAAAATAGCTTTCTATGATACATTTTAAGGCTCGATTCTAGTTTTTCTAATTATTTACATATCATTTTTATATATTTAAGGGGCAGTTGGATAAACCATTTTTTAAGATGGCTACAAGCTAATGTATTATCCGACTGCCCTTTGGTTTTTTTCAAGTGTACTTAGAAGATAGTTTAAGTGTGCCTTATCCTGATTTATCTAGTGTAGTAGTAAATGTCCATCCTTAAAATCAATTACAATTTCTTCGCCTTCTGATACCTCACCAGCAATGATTGCTCGACCGATCATGGTTTCCACATTTCTCTGCAAATAACGTTTTAGCGGTCTCGCTCCATATACAGGGTCATAACCTTCTTCAACAATATGATGCCTTGCTACATCTGTTACCCGTATGCTCAAACGTTTTTCAAGCAATCGTCGTCCAATTTCATCAATAAGCAAATTAATGATAGCCATGAGGTCTTCTTTCGACAATGGTTTATATAGCACAATATCATCTACTCTATTAAGAAATTCTGGTCTAAAATATTGTTTTAGGGATGCTAATACCTCTTTTCTTGCCTCTTCCTGAATACCTCCTTGTTCCGTAATGCCTTCTAGCAGATACTGTGATCCAATATTAGATGTCATAATGATAATGGTATTTTTGAAATCAACGGTACGCCCTTGTGAATCAGTTATACGCCCGTCATCCAATATCTGTAACAGTATATTGAATACATCCGGATGTGCCTTTTCAATTTCATCTAATAGAACAACGGAGTAAGGTTTTCTACGTACTGCTTCTGTTAATTGACCACCTTCTTCATAACCTACATATCCAGGAGGTGCTCCTATTAGTCGCGATACAGAGAATTTCTCCATGTATTCACTCATATCAATACGCACCATGTTATCTTCTGTATCAAAGAGTACTTCTGCTACAGCTTTTGCAAGCTCTGTCTTACCCACTCCCGTGGGTCCCAAAAAGATGAACGAACCGATTGGTCTTTTGGGATCTTTGATGCCTGCTCTCGAACGTATAATAGCATCTGTTACACTAACTATGGCTTCATCTTGACCAATTACACGTTGGTGTAAGATGTCACCTAATTTCAATAACTTTTCACGTTCGCCAGACACTAATTTACTAAGGGGTATTCCTGTCCATCTGGATATAATTTCAGCAATTTCTTCTTCGGTTACACGTTGGCGTAACAATGAATTAGCATCTTTTCCTGCTTCGATATCTTTTTCCATATTCTCCATCTGCACTTGCAATTCTGGAAGCCGGCCATATTTTAACATAGCTGCTTTGTTAAGGTCATATTCTCTTTCAGCCTTTTCAATTTCATGATGAACTTTTTCTAATTCTTCTTTGATGCCTTGCACTTTTTCAATGGTCTTCTTTTCGTTATCCCATTGAACTTTCATGGTATGGTACGTATCTCTATATTCGGCCAGTTCTTTTTGCAAACGCTTAAGACGACTTTTACTCATGTCATCTTTTTCTTTTATGAGTGCAGCTTCTTCAATCTCTAATTGAATGATTTTACGAGATACTTCATCCAATTCAGTTGGCATAGAGTCCATTTCAGTACGAATCATGGCACAGGCTTCATCTACTAAATCAATTGCTTTATCTGGTAAGAATCGGTCTGTTATATAACGATTGGATAGTACCGATGAGGATACCAAGGCATTATCTTGTATTTTAACACCGTGAAATACCTCGTAGCGCTCTCGTAAGCCTCTCAAAATAGATATGGTGTCCTCTACTGTAGGTTCGTTCACCATAACCGGCTGAAAACGTCTCTCAAGGGCTGAATCCTTTTCGATATATTGTCGATACTCGTCAAGAGTGGTAGCCCCTATACAATGAAGTTCACCTCGAGCCAACATGGGTTTTAACATATTCCCTGCATCCATAGCACCTTCTGTCTTACCAGCTCCAACAATAGTGTGCAGTTCATCAATGAATAAGATGACCTGACCATCACTCTCTTTTACCTCTTTTAGAACAGCTTTCAGACGTTCTTCAAACTCGCCACGGTACTTAGCACCCGCTACCAATGCTCCAAGATCCAAAGAAATAATCCGTTTATTCTTAATGCCTTCAGGTACATCACCTTTTACAATACGATGAGCCAGTCCTTCTGCAATAGCTGTTTTACCAACGCCTGGTTCACCAATAAGTACAGGATTATTCTTCGTCTTTCTGGATAAAATTCGTATGGTATGACGTATTTCTGAATCTCTTCCAATGACAGGGTCTAATTTGTTCTGCCTTGCTTCTTCTACTAGATCATGTCCATATCGTGTAAGTGCCTCATAGGTAGACTCTGGATTATCCGATACAACTTTTTGATTACCTCTAATGGCTTTCAAGACAGTTAGTACTTCTTTTTTGGTAATATTGAATCTTTCAAGGAGACTTCTTGTATACTCTTTTTTGCCTAATTCATAAAAAGCTATAAAAATATGCTCCACAGACACATACTGGTCATCTAATTTATCTGCTTCTTTTGTTGCCCCAGTAAGAACTTGATCTGTTGCCGTACTTA